>Ga0316207_10003409_pt1 | contig 14808 bp, 8 predicted proteins | sample 6weekpyrite_MG_FD_204943 | JGI IMG/M metagenome (GOLD analysis project Ga0316207, IMG submission 204943) | Microbial mat bacterial communities from mineral coupon in-situ incubated in ocean water Damariscotta River, Maine, United States -... | ecosystem: Environmental > Aquatic > Marine >... | reverse complement strand
CCTTTTAAACGACTTCCAGGATGTCGGCGTAGTCGTTTCGAAGAGCTAGATAAGCCTATGTTGTCACCACTGCCTTGCGAACCGTTCGAATATGCTGAATGGACTTCGCCTAATAAAACCGGGCCTGATTATCATATGCATGTTAAAGGGCATTATTACTCAGTGCCTCACGCACTTGTTGGTGAGCATGTTGAGGCGCGGGTCTCTGCAAAAGTTGTTGAGATTATGCATCAGGGTAAGCGTATTGCCAGTCATGTCCGTAGTGGTGAGGTGGGTGGGCATACGACACTGCCTGAACACCAACCCAAGGCGCATCGTTTCTACGCAGAACAGACGCCAGACAGATTCATTGAGTGGGCTAAGTCTATCGGCACATCTGCAGAGGCTGTTATTCAATCCCAATTCACGAATGCTGTTCATCCACTAAAGGGTATTAAGGCATGCACCAGCCTCAAGCGTCTGGCCAAAGACTACGGGCAGGAGCGCTTTGAGTCAGCCTGCAGGCGTGCAGAAGCAATTGGTTCTCTGACAGTTAAAAGCATTCGCTCTATCCTTCAGCGTGGTCTGAGCGACCTTCCTGATGACAATGTCCCAGTGCAAATAAGGTTACCACTGCATAACAATGTACGTGGTGCTGATTACTATACACAGGGAGGGCTATAAGATGTTGAGGCGACAAACGATGGATGGTCTTAAAGCATTACGCCTTCACGGTATGGCTAAAGCGATTGATGAACAAAGCACGAATACGGCAACTCAGGAACTTAGCTTCGATGAACGTCTTGGGTTATTGGTTAATGCAGAGGTTCATGATCGCGAGAATCGACGTTTGGCACGCTTGCTAAAGGCTGCAAAATTCAAAGTCTCTGCGTGTCCTGAGGATATAAACTATAAGGCCCATCGCGGACTTGACCGGCAGGTTATGGCTAACTTGGGCACTTGTGATTGGGTTAATAAATCCCTCAATACAATTCTCACTGGACCGACGGGTGTGGGTAAGACCTGGATTGCTTGTGCATTGGGTCAGCAGGCTGCACGTAAAGGTTTGTCCGTCCTATACAAACGACTATCCAGGTTGATGGAAGATCTTGAAATTGCCTATGGTGATGGCAGCCTGGCGAAGGAACGTGCAAAGATTGCTAAAACTGATCTACTTATTCTGGATGACTGGGCATTAGCACCGCTGACGGCACGCGGTCGTCATGAGCTACTGGAGCTCATTGATGATCGGATCGGCACCGGCTCTATTCTCATTACCTCTCAGCTGCCTATTGAACAATGGCATGACTATATAGGTGAGCCAACAGTGGCTGATGCTATTTTAGATAGGTTGGTGCATCGTGCGCATCGGATTGAGCTTCACGGAGAATCCTTAAGAAAAAACGAAGTCCCGGTCGCGGCTCGCCCCGAAAGGAGGTTGGCCGATGGATAATGCAAACATTGCACAAACTCCTCAGGCTGCTGTCGACTACTCGGTAGTTCAGTTAGCCGAATCCTCTGGCGTACACTTAATCTCGGAAGGGAAATCCTGGACAGGCAACTGTCCGTTCCATGCTGATGCTAGTGAATCGCTGTGTATTGACCCACAGACGAACCACTGGCAATGCGATGGAGACTGTCAGGCAGGCGGTGGTGCTGTCGAATGGGTGATGAAGGCTAAAGGTGTCTCCAGGACGCATGCGATAGAGCTACTGAAAAGTGAGTACCCCGTCTCGATGTCAGTTGGGGAGCCTGTTCAGCGCACAACCGTACGAGAGCTCGATGCGCCCTTTGACGCAGGAGATGATGATCAAACTGTTCTTGCTCGAGTTATCGGTTACTACCACCGTACACTTAAACAAAGCCCTGAGGCCCTTGAGTACCTCAAATCACGGTGTATCGATAATCCCGAAGCGCTTGAGCACTTCAAGCTGGGTTTTAGTAATCGCACGCTGGGCTATCACTTGCCTGCCAAGAACCGTAAGGAAGGTGCCGCCTTGCGTGGTCACCTGCAGCGACTGGGGATAATTAGATCCAATGGGCACGAGCATTTCAGGGGCTCCATTGTTGTTCCCATTATCAATGACGGTGTTATCCATCAAGTCTACGGGCGTAAGATTGCCAGCAAGCTTAGACCCGATACACCACAGCATTGCACATTACCGGAGGCTCTATGACAACCATATTTAACCTAGATGCTGTACGGATCTCGGATGAAATAATTCTTTGCCAGTCTGTTATCGATGCCCTGTCATTTTGGTGTGCAGGATATCGAAATGTGTCGTGCACCTTCGGTCTTGATGGGGATACCTCTGAGTTTAAATCAGCACTTCAACAGTACAGCACTGAACGCGTGTTGATTGCCTATTCGGCCACCTCTGTAGGTGATGCTGCTGCGACTGAGCTAGCTGAGCAGCTTATATCATCTGGAATTGATGCCTATCGCATTGAGTTACCACGTAGCTTTGATATCAATGAGTATGTGGTCAATACGGGTGCGCCTCATGACAGCCTTGGCCAGCTCATCCGTAAAGCGGTATGGATGGGCAACGGAAAGGCGCCTGTATCATCTGAACGGCATGATGATGTGAACCCTGAGGTGCAAGCAGACGAGCCTGAAAGTTCTGCAGAGACATTGCTTGAGCCTAGCAATGTCACTGAGGTGTCACTGCCTGCCACGGTTATTCCTGAGCCACCCAGTGAGGTTGAGGCTGAGGTGAAGGACAACGAGGTGGTTATTTGTCTTGAAGACAGGCGTTACCGCATTCGAGCACTGGATAAGAACCTCAGTTACGACACGCTCAAGCTCAATATCCTGGTCAGCCGAGAGTCGTCACTTCATGTCGATACGTTTGACTTGTACTCGGCAAAACATCGTGCTGCATTTATTCGCCTGGCGGCCAGTGAGCTGGGTGTCAAGGAGGATGTTGTTAAGAATGATTTATCCATGGTCCTTCTTAAGCTGGAAGTCCTGCAGCATGAAAATATTCAGGAGGTATTAACACCGGTTGAAAAAGAAATAGTGCTCACTCAAAAAGAGCGTAATGAGGCCATGGACTTGCTGCAATCACCGCGTCTCATGGAACGCCTACTCGAGGATTATGCGCGCTGCGGTGTCATTGGCGAGACAACCAACAAGCTTATCGGTTACCTCGCCGCCTTGTCTCGTAAACTGGATAACCCGCTGGCCATCATTATTCAGAGTACAAGTGCAGCCGGTAAAAGTGCTCTGATGGATGCGGTTTTGTCCTTTGTACCTGAAGAAGACCGTGTGCAGTACTCGGCCATGACAGGTCAGTCCTTGTTCTACATGGGTGATGTGAATCTCCAGCACAAGATACTGGCGATTAACGAGGAAGAAGGTGCCAGCAAGGCCACCTATGCCTTGAAGCTCTTACAAAGCGAAGGCCAGCTTACGATTGCCTCAACAGGAAAAGATCCAAACAGTGGCCGACATGTTACGCATGAGTACCGGGTGACAGGTCCTGTGATGATATTCAGTACGACCACAGCGATTGATATTGATGAAGAGCTGCTCAATCGCTGCTTGGTGCTCACGGTCGATGAGCAGCGCGAACAGACCAAGGCCATCCATGACTATCAGCGCTTTGAGGAGACGCTTGAAGGTCTGTTTGCAACCCAGACCCGCAATGACATCATCCGGGTACATCGCAATGCCCAGCGCCTGCTTAAATCCTTTAAGGTCGTAAACCCGTATGCGGAGCAACTGACCTTCCTGAGTGATAAGACGCGCACACGGCGTGATCATAAAAAGTACCTGACCCTCATCCGTGTAATTGCTTTATTGCATCAGTACCAGCGAGAGGTGAAAAGCACCTATCTCAATGGAAAACCGTTGCAGTACATTGAGGCGACCCTGGAGGACATTGATTTAGCCAACCAGCTTGCTCATGAGGTGCTCGGGCGCTCACTTGATGGCATACCCCCACAAACGCGCAAATTACTCATGCTCATTGATGACATGGTCTCAGAGCACTGTGTTGAAGAGACTATGAGTCGTAGTGACTACCGATTTGGTCGACGTCAAATACGTGAGTACACGGGCTGGGGTGATACACAGCTCAAAGTTCACCTGCAGCGCCTGGAGGCGATGGAATACCTGTTGATACACCGAGGTGGTCGGGGTAGGCAGATTGTCTATGAGCTGCTCTACAACAGTGAGGGGCTTGATGGGAATCCGTTTCTGATGGGGCTCATAGATGTAGAAACCCTGAAAAGCGGTGAGTGTGAAGAAAACCGGTCGGGGGTAGATGAGCTGTTGTCGGGCATGGGTCGGGTGCCTGCCGGGGTGTTGTCGCAGGCAAGTCAGACTCACATAAACTCCGCAAGTCACTGTGGCCACAGGTGAAATGCAGACTATGAAAACTATTCATATACATCATAGTGAGGCTAACAAAACGAAGCGGGATCATACCGTAGACATGGGAGGGTCTGCAGTATGAGTACTTCACACACAATGACGTCATACATGGAGCGTTTCCTGGAATGGTCAGCCTCTATGAATTACAGCCAGGCCACCATCCGAAACCGTGGGGTCGGGATAAAACGTTTTAGTGCCTGGTGTGAGGAGCGAAGCCTGGTTCGACCTCAGGACATCACACCACAGATACTGGAGCGCTACCGGCGTTACGTATTCCATTACCGTAAGGGTAATGGGGAGCCGCTGAGCTTTAGTACGCAGCACGGACTTCTTGCGCCACTGAAGGCATTCTTTAAATGGCTCAGTAAGGAGAACTATATTCTCTATAACCCGGCCTCGGAGTTTGAGTTACCCAAGGTCCCGAAGCGATTGCCAAAGCACATTCTCACCATTGAGGAAATCGAGGACATGCTTCGCCATACTCAGGTTTATGGTGATATAGGCATTCGTGACAGGGCCATCATGGAAACCCTCTATTCAACAGGGATGCGGAAAATGGAGCTCGCCAACCTGAAAATCCAAGATGTCGATCTAAAACGTGGGACTGTCTTCATTTCAAAAGGGAAATGGGGCAAAGATCGTCTTATACCAATCGGGGATAGGGCCTGCAGCTGGATCAGAAAGTACTTGCAGGATGTACGACCCACATTGGTTCAGGATGATGACAGTGGGCACCTTTTCCTGACAGACCATGGCGAGCCCTTTATCAAGAACCGGGCTTCAGATTTAATCAGGAAGTACCTGGATGCTGTAGGTATTGATAAACCTGGGGCCTGCCACCTGTTCCGGCATGCCATGGCCACCCATATGCTCGAGAACGGGGCAGACATCCGATATATCCAGATGATGCTGGGACACGCAAACCTCACATCAACGGAGATTTATACCCAGGTCTCGATTAAGAAGCTAAAGCAGGTGCATACGGCGACACACCCTGCGAAGAGATAATTTGTATCAAAAATATCAATTGCTATGAATATTATTGTGATTTTAATCTTTGCCTAGCAATTATTAACATTAAAAATACTTTTAAAACAGTTGGTTATGATGATTCCTGCTGTATCTAGAAGCATGATTTCAGTTTTATAATTAAAAAGACGTATTTCTACTGGTGATATAGTCCAGTGCAGTTATAATCACACTGGAGATGTCCTCCAGTCTGATAGAGGTTGCGATGAATAGTTTTTTATTTGATTCTAATTGTAAAGGCCATTTCTCTGGACATGAAACATTTCCGTTAAGGCAGCTATGGTTAGCTAAAGCTTACAATGAAGTTTCAAATTTCCCCGGTAGAGCCTCTAAAAAAATATTTACAGACAGCGATGCCATTGTTCGTTTCGGTGTAGGAAAAAACATGGTCTCGTCCATTCGTCATTGGGCTATGGCTTGCGACATTATTAAGTTAACTGAAGATGGATACGAAACTACAAAAATTGGTGATGTGATATTTGGTAAAAATGGCTTAGACCCTTATAACGAGCATGATACTACCTTATGGCTTATACATTGGATGTTAGCAGGAAGAGGTGAACGTCGTTCTTTAAGATCCACCACGTGGGCTTGGCTTTTTAGCTACGTTGTTGAATCTAATTTTGAAAGCAAACATATATACGATGCTTTGTTGCAATATAAAGAAGAAATGGAGTTAAAAACTTCATCAAATTCGATCCAAAGAGATATTGAAGTTTGTATGAGAAGTTATGTGCCAAAAGCTTCCTCAGCTTCTCCTGAAGATATTTCTGAACCAATTCTAGGTGAGTTAGGCTTACTCATTTCCGACACAAAAAACACATATCGATTCCGTCGTGGTGAAAAAAGCACGTTACACGTGGGTTTGTTTGGTTTTGCGTTATTAGAATACTGGGATATTTCATCTCCTAATGTGAATACACTTTCATTTGATTCAATAGCGCATGACTATGGTGCTCCGGGTAGGGTTTTCAAATTAGATGAAAATTCAGTTGCCGATTACATTATAGAGCTTGAAATACTGACTCAGGAAAAATTTGTTTGGTCAGACAGTGCAGGTATACGACAAGTGATTCGAAAGGATGATTATCCAGATAAATATAAACTTTTAGAGTATGCATATGAATAATAAATTATCTGAAATTGTTAATATTTCAAGACAATTCCAAAGGTCTATTAAAATTGACTCTGATATAGAGAATCACTCAGCATTAGAAGGATATATATGTCAAAACACAGCTGTTAGCGTGTTAGAAAACATGGCTAAACATATAGATGGCAGCAATCAACGTGCATTCACATGGACAGGCCCATATGGAGGAGGAAAGTCATCTTTAGCCATTGTTTTAAGTTCTCTTGTTTCAAGCAAAGCTCGATTGCGGAATAAAGCTAAGAAAATATTGGGACTTCCAAATGATCATATTATTAATCAGACTTTTCATTATAAAAAAAAATGGGTGGTTATTCCTATTGTTGGAAAACGAGGGAGTATTGTCTCATCTTTAGCAGAACATCTATCTATTCAGCCTCAAGTAAATGCAAGTAAACCGGCCTCTAGTAGTGATGTTATAAACAGACTAATTGAATTAACAGATAAAAAAAATAATGGTGGAGTTCTTTTAGTAATTGATGAATTAGGTAAGTTCCTTGAATCAGCATCAAAGACTGGGGAAGATATATATTTTTATCAAGAGCTTGCTGAAGTCGCAAATCGTTGTTCAGGAAGCCTAGTTGTAGTTGGTGTTTTGCACCAAGCTTTTGAGCAGTATGCTGTTCGTTTGGGGCGAGAAATTAGAAATGAATGGGCAAAAGTTCAAGGAAGGTATGTTGATATTCCTCTTATATCTGCTTCTGATGAAGTAGTAGAGCTTGTCAGTCAAGCTATTGAGGTGACAGATGATTTTGACCACAAGAAAACCCTATCAGGGGCAAAGATTGTTGTTAAAACAATTACAAAAAGACGGCCTGGAACTCCAAAGTCGTTAGTTGATTCATTGTACAGATGTTGGCCTTTGCAGCCAATTACTGCGTCATTAATTGGGCCAATATCAAAACGGCGATTTAGCCAAAATGAACGCAGTATATTTGGCTTTCTTTCTTCAGTAGAACCAATGAGCTTTACAGAGTTTCTAAACGGTCACAAATTATCAGCTAACTCTGTATATACACCTGCAATGTATTGGGATTATTTACGTACTAACCTTGATTTAGCAATTATGTCATCACCCGATGGACATAGATGGGCAATAGCTGTTGATGCTGTGGAGCGTTCGTTGTCGAAAGGGACGAAATTACATATAGAACTAGCTAAAACAATTGCATTAATTGATCTTTTTAGTAATGGCTCTGGTTTGGCAGCAGAAACAGGTTTGCTAAAGACATCGGTTCCATCCTACAAAAAGGTAGAGATAGAGAAGGCTCTTAAGGAGTTATCTGATTGGTCCATTATCGTATATAGAAAGCACTTAAATGCGTGGGCTATTTTTGCAGGTAGTGACTTAGATCTTGATTCTGAGATATCGAATGCTAGAGAAGAAATTCGGGAACAGGATATTGATTCTTTAAATCAAGTTACCGGGCTTAACCCTGTTGTTGCAAAAAGACACTACCAAACTACTGGGGCTATGCGGTGTTTTTATCGTTCTGTTTCTTCAAGTCAATATATAGAAAAATATATAAATAGTATAAAAATGACTCAAGGATCGAGTGGCCAATTTATATTGATGTTACCAGAAAATGGGAAGGTAGAAAAAGCAACGATTACGATTGCAAAAAGAGCTTCTTTACGAACTTCTGCATGTCCAGCACTTATTATTGGTGTGCCAAGTAATGCAGAAAAAGTTGGTGATCTTCAACTAGAACTTTCAGCTCTTGATAGGATCTTTAAGAATTCCTCTCTATTAGAAGGAGATGCGGTTGCACGACGGGAGATAGACACTAGAAAGACAGCTATTACCTTTGAGTTAGAAGAGGAAATGCGAAGTGCATTTAATGGGGCTAGATGGTTTATTGAGGGTGAGGAAATTAAGGATAAATCATCGAGTGGATTATCTTCTTTAGCCTCTGATATAGCGGATAAAGTATATAATTTATCTCCTTATATCCACAGTGAGCTGATCAATCGTGATGTATTAAGCAGCAATACTGCAAAAGCTAGGCGTATGCTGATGTACCGAATGTGGAGCCATGAGGATATTGAGAATCTAGGTTTTTCTGGTTACCCAGTAGAAGCGGGTTTATATTACACTGCTTTGAGATCGACTGGCTTACATACAAAGATAAATGGTAGCTGGAAATTTTCATCACCTAGTAAATCTAAAAATAACATTAATAATAATAGCAGTACATTGATACCAGCATGGAAAGCAATTAACAAAGTCATCAAATCGAAAAAGCCACGCATTGTTTTATCTGATATTTATAAGATGTTAAGTTTTCAGCCTTATGGTATTAAGGATGGCTATTTACCAATATTGGTTTTTTCATATTTTCTTGCAAACCGAAAGAATCTAGGGCTGTACATAAATAATATGTTTATACCTGAAGTTGGAGAAGTTCATATAGATGAATGGCTGCAGGATTCTAATCGTATATCTTTAAGTTATATAAATATTGAAAAACACAAGGAAGCATTGTTAGAAGAACTTTCTGACGCATTATCCAGTAGACTTAAGAGAAGAATTACCCCTGACCCGCTTGATTCTGCAAGAGCGCTTGTGGCTCTCATATATAATTTGCCAAATTGGACGAAGAAGACACGTAGCTTATCATCAGAAACAATAGATATTATACAGATGTTGCTAAAGGCCTCTGACCCACATAAGGTTATTTTTAATGATCTTCCTAACATATACAATGTGAAAGGAAAGGAATTGGCGGTTCGTGTTGCCGAATCTATAAATGAGATAGTGGTTGCATACACCGCTATGCTGAATAACGTAGCTTCTGCAATGCTAAAAAAACTTGATCATGAAAATGGACTAGAAGAGATTCGTTCTAGAGCAGAAAATATTTCAGGAAGAACAGGTGATTCTAAATTGGATGCATTTGCTACTAGACTTAGAACATATAATGGGAGTGATGAAGATATAGAAGGAATAATTAGCTTGTCGATTTCTAAACCTCCTAGTGAGTGGGTAGATAGAGATATTGATGCAGCACTTATTAATATTAGCGACTTGTCATTAAATTTCCGGAAGGTAGAGACACTAGTGTCGTTTGGTAATACAACTGAATCTAATTCACGTCGATCTATGGCAGTTATTTTTAGTTCAGGTGGTGGGTACACAGTTTCTGAGATGGTAGACGTCCAAGATAATGATCGTCGTGTAAATAATCTCGTAAATATCTTCTTAAAGAACCACAAGAAATTAGGTGAAGATAATCATATATTTTTAGCTGCGTTAGCTGAAGCAGGAGCTCGTCTACTAGAATCCAATAAGTGAGGTAATCTCGATGTCAGAAAGACATGTATTAGGAATATCAGGAGGGAAAGATAGTGCCGCGCTCGCTATTTATATGAGACAAGAATACCCTGAAATTGATATCAATTATTTTTTTACTGATACAGGTAAAGAGCTACCAGAAGTGTACGAATATTTGACATATCTTGAAGGCTATTTGGGGAAAAAAATACATAGAATAAACCCAGATAGAGGCTTCGATTTCTGGTTGAGAGAATATAAGCATTTTTTACCATCAGTAAATACACGTTGGTGTACGCGGCAACTTAAGCTGATTCCATTCCAGAAATGGGTAAATAAGTGGATAAATGCAGGAGATACTGTTTATAGTTATGTTGCTATTCGAGCTGATGAAGAGTATCGAGAAGGGTTTAATTCAAAGAATGATAAATTGATAGTTAAACACCCATTTCGTGAAGATGGAGTTAATCTTGATGATGTCTGGAGTATGTTGAGTAGCTCAGGGATTGGGTGGCCTAAGTATTATCAGTGGAGGTCAAGAAGCGGTTGTACCTTTTGTTTTTTTCAGCAGAAAATTGAATGGGTTAGGCTTAAAAAGCTTCATCCAGATCGATTTGAGGAGGCAAAAGCATACGAAAAAAATGCTCTTGAACATGGTTCCCCTTTTACCTGGACAGAACGAGAGTCTTTGCTTGATTTGGAACAACCAGAGCGTATGAAACAAATAGAAGAAAATTATGAGGCGCGATTAGAGCGTGAAAAGAAACTCTACCATAAAAACCCGCTGCTTCCTGAAGATATACCAATCGATATTGATGAGCTTTATTACGCTGATGAAGGTAATGGTGCATGTAACATTTGCCACAAATAAGAATGTAATTACTAATAAATAAAAGCACTCTATATTCGCAATAATTGTTTGAGGCCACCAAAGTATATATTCGGCCTATTAGAATAATAAGGATGAACTGAAAATGACTGTTGGATTTAGAGTTGCCGCGAGAACGATGATTCATCTAGGGGCTGAATTAATTACTTCAGATGCAATCGCGCTGAATGAGCTTATAAAGAATTCATTTGATGCGGCATCAGAAAGAGTTGCTGTAAATTTTTTCATTTCGATGGATATGAAAAAAATATCTAAGATTCTTTCGGATAAGGATAGCAATGAGGCTGAAATTAATATAAATGATCTAATAGCTAGTGATGCTGCCGATGATATCCATGAAAATATTTGTAGTAGATACTTTGAACTAATATCTATAAATTCGTTACACGATACGCTTAAGTTACTAGTAAATGAATATTGTTTCATTACTATTGGCGATACAGGTGACGGAATGTCATACGAAGATATTGTTGATAAGTTTTTAGTTATTGGCACCGACTCTAAGTTAGATGTTAAGAGATCATCAAAAAAGAACCCACTACTAGGGAATAAAGGTATTGGCCGTTTATCTATGATGCGACTAGGAGATGTGGCTGAAGTAATATCTTCTACTAAAAAAGATTCTTTCCTAAACCATGTAGTGTTTAACTGGAAAGAATTTTATGATCCTAATAAATACATTGAAGATATAGAAATAGAACCGTATAGAGGGAACAAGAAAGATTGTAAAAGTAAATCTGGGACCCAAATCACGATTAGAAAATTAAATGCAAATTGGGATAGGGGCGCTGTTGAAGAATTTGTAGATCTATACATAAGAAGGTTGCGTGATCCTCTTTCAAAAAAACGGATCAAGTTTCCAATTGATGTGCTATTTAATAATGATAGATTGCCGGCACATCCAATAGATAAATGGCTTCGTGATGAGGCCCATCTTGAGGCAAAATATACATTCACACCGAATGTTAAAAAACCGGATAGTACTATCCTAAGGCGTACTCTTCGTTTTAAGGGCTCAGAATCGAATATCATACGAGATTGGAGTGTCAGTGAATTGACACACAAACACGATATAACCTTAGAACAATTAAAGCGGCTAGGAGAATTTAGCGCATCATGTCTTTGGTATAATCGTGGTCGGTTGCAGCGCCCATCGATAGATATAAATATTCCTAAATTTAAAAAAGAACTGGATAAATGGACTGGTGGATTTGCTATTTATCGTGATGGCTTCCGTATCGGGTGGACTGGTGGCTTACATGATGATTGGTTACGGATGGATGAATCAATGCTTAGAAAAGGAAGTTTCGCTGTCAACACTATTCAAACTGTTGGTAGCCTTGCTATTTCCTCAGAATATAATGAGCATTTAGTTGATGCGGCAAATAGGGAAGGAATTATTGAAGACTCTGAATTTTGTCTTTTAAGAACAATTATGCAAGATGAGGTAATTGATGATTTAAGATCAGAGGTGGCTGCATTTGGGGAAAGTGAGGAAAAGGCAAGGATTACCGAAGTCACCGCGGAGAAATCTGTGGCTGATGCTGAAAAACTACAGAAAAAGACTCTTAAGATCGCATCAACACTTGAGAAGCAAGTTTCTCAGGATTTAAAACCTCTAGCACGAGATATTCGAACAAACATTGAACAGTATGGTGAGCATGTTTCAGCGTTAAATCGTGCTATCGAGTTAGCACAAGAGCAAAAAATTAATATCTTGGAATTAGCGGGTGTAGGTATGTCAGTTGATATCGTGATGCATGAGCTTGCACGAATTACTGCTCGAGCTCAGGAGTCACTTAAGTCTTTAACGAAATTACATACTGATCCAGATACGGAATTAGTGTTAGAAAGTATTCACGAGCAACTTAAGGCTGCAAATAAGCGGATTAAGAATATTGACCCATTAAGTCCTGCCGCAAGACAAAGAAAAGTGAAATTTGATTTGACAAGTTTTATTCGAGGCATACTTAATGGCTATAAACCTAGATTTGAAAATCATACTGTTGGCGTGTTCTTATACATAGATGGTGAAGAATCCAATTCTGAATTTCCAGTTACCATGGTAAAAGGCTTGATCGCACATGTATTTGAAAATCTGATTACTAATTCTATGTATTGGTTGAAAGTTGGCCTTGAGAGTGGAAGTAAAAAACGTAACATTACGGTCAACATTGATACCAAGTCACGCACAATTGAATTTAGAGATAATGGGCCTGGTATTGATCCTAAACATAAAGAACGTGTGTTTAAACCATATTTTTCACAGAAAAAAAATGGCAAAGGACTTGGTTTGTACATTGCTAGGGAGTTAACAGAGTATCATAAGGGTAAACTGTATCTTGATAGTGCGGTTAACTCGGACAATCGTTTAACTACATTTATTATTGAATTGCCATAAAAGTTATGACTACTAGAGCCCAGACAAAAGAAACGCCACGTATTTTAATTGTGGATGATAGTGTGGGCCCAATGAAATTATCTGATTTTGATGATGATTTTACTAACCGTCTATTAGATATAGATTCACCCGAACTTAGTTCAATATGGCAGTTTGGTTTACCAATCGAAGATCTTCCTGATTTGTCCACTATTGATAGTGAGCAACTGAATAATATTGTTACCTCACAAAGATTTATTGAAAATGTTCTATTGAATGACTTAATTGTTACCGCGTTACCCACTATATATACGCGTTTCATTGAGACTGATGTAAATATATATAAGCAAAATATTGAGTGGTTAAAAGTGGTGGAAAATTGTTTTCCTGAAGCCGACTATGAGCTGGTAATGGAAAGTGTAAGGCCTGATCCATCAAGCCTACTTAATTATGAACTTGTTCTTCTTGACTTGAATATGGAGGACGGCTCTCCAATAGAGGAAACGACAGAATTTCTAAAAAAATTATCTTATGCAGCTTTGGAAGCAGATGACAATTTGCCATCAATAATTATTGTTTCGTCACTAGGTGACGATCTCCAGGAGCACAGATCAGAGTTTAGATATAAGGCGAATATTAGCGCGTCTGGTTTGCGTATACTGCCTAAATTAGCGTTAGATTCTGAAAGTGGCTTAGAGAAACTTCAGTTATTATATACTCAGATGCTTGACGAAATTGATATGTCAAGAGCTCTTCGGGGGTTGTCCTTAGCATGGGAGGTGGCAATAAAGAAGAGTCGTAAAGGGTTTATCAAAAATTTATGGAACTTAGATGCAAGTTCTATACAAAAGATGTATATGACCGCATTGGGCGATCATGCAGAATTTAATGGTTATATGCAGGATATTATGCTGCGAAATATTGACTGGTTATTAAGATGCGATAACACAGTAGAATTGGAATTTGCAAAAATTATTAAGTCACTAGACTCTCGAATTGATAATGAACATCATGATCGTTTTTTTATTGCGCCCTACAATGACGGGCGTGAACTACTGGAATTGGTTACTTCTCACAATTGGTTGCCACATAAAGCAGATATAGATATTTCAACTCTGGAGATAAACGATTTACTTGCTAATATTAATGAGCATTTCCCCTTTGGTAGTATTTTGTCGAATCAAGATGTTGGTGTGAACACTGAAGTACTTCTACATACTACTCAAGCTTGTGATTTAGCTCAGCATGTACCGAAAGACCCTGATATGAATACGCTACACTTTGTAAAAGGTGTATTGGAACTGGATATAGTTACTCCACTGTCTAGAACAAATTCAGGAAAAGGAATTAATGACATTTCGGGATTTGTCTATAACGATACTAATTATTCAATGTCCATTAACTGCAGTACATCATTAGCTTGTTCTGTACGTGAGATGGTTAATTATCTTCGGGATAATAAATTTAGAACTATAGGTAGATTGCGCACAGATATAGCTAGTATGTTGCTTCATCAATACACTGATCATATTAGAAGACCAGCCAATCCTGTATTTGCGAAACGTTCTATAACAAAATTAAATATTATGTTGAAGTATAATAATAATGAACCTGTTAATTACATGGATCCAAATAGGGATGAAGAAGCAGCGAATACAATGCTTGTAGAGAAGAAAAAAGATAAGTATTTTGGTTATCTAAAAGATGACTTGCCGCAGGGGTTAGC
>Ga0316207_10003408_pt1 | contig 14811 bp, 33 predicted proteins | sample 6weekpyrite_MG_FD_204943 | JGI IMG/M metagenome (GOLD analysis project Ga0316207, IMG submission 204943) | Microbial mat bacterial communities from mineral coupon in-situ incubated in ocean water Damariscotta River, Maine, United States -... | ecosystem: Environmental > Aquatic > Marine >... | reverse complement strand
ACCCCCACTACCACTATATATAGTAATATACTAACATTAGAATCTTCTAACATACTGATATAATTATATTATAATACTCCCTGACCATGTCATATATATGCAACTCCTTGCCATCTACCTGTAAAACTTATCCACAGCTTTTCCACATACTTAAAGTAAATTCCTCTTATACCCCTATAAATAGAACTAAACTCTTTTATAATCAATAACTTACAGCGTATATAGAGTAACTCTTATATACTCTCAGCCGCTCCGAGTGCCATTCTAAGCCACGATAAGGCCTGACCCTAGCACTGGTATGTCCTCACCCATTATCGCAGCTTACAGCGAATATGCAGGTTTTTATATATTAGCCAACACTTATAGAGTTACACACAGGTTATCCACAGGTAGATCATTACTATATATAACCCTACAATCTGTTATTAGTTTTATTTATACCCCTATAAAATATCTATGTTGACAAAGTCTGGATACCTGCCATACTTTGCACAGATATACCTATATTAGCTTTTACTTATATAGGACTGGGATGCATGGACTTGGCCGCAATTACCCAGCGCGTGACGACCGGCGATACGGTGCGGGTGTGACCCACCTATGGAGCCTGACAACCTTCAAACCCTGACGCGCCCAGCGTGTGCATATTATGCAGACCTGAGGCCATGCAGTCTGGCTAGCCATGCCAGATAAACCACACTCATCAACGGGATTAATGGGGTGAGGTGAAAGGGTAACCGCTGCAAGCGATACCGTAGCCAGATGTGTGTCTGGCCTGATGATAGCGAAAGCTTGAAACGGTAACGAACTGGAGTAAATAACATGAAGCGATATAAATATACTGTAAAGACTAAGCGCGGCAAGGTTGTAGGCCATAGTGATAGCCTGACGGAAGCCCGTAAGATTATGGAAAACAATCTTAACTCAATTATCCATTACAACAAGGGCGGCATAGCTGACCTTCAAACTGGAGTACAATCATGAATCTATATGAAATGGTGAAAGCTGGTGGTCGAGTAGTGGATACTATCCGCACTGCCTTAGAGACTAACAACATTGATGGACTGGTTGAATGCTGGGAACAGCTCGAAGATGAATACCAAACCATCAAGAATGGTGGCACTTGGGAAGGTAAGGAAGGCCAAGCAGAGCTACGCAAGGAACCAGAAGCACGAGACTTTGCAACCTTCCGAACCCAGCTGTCCAGTGTATCCAAGGAACTGTTTGGACACGGCTGTAAGATTGTCGATGGTGAACTGGTCAAGACTGAGACTAGAAACAAAGGCAAGAAGGAAGGTGGAGAAGGCGAAGAAACAGAACCAAGCATCGAGCCTAGTGGCAGCCCATTCCTGACTGCTGCTGCCCGGTTCAATGCTGAGCCTACCGATGAAAACTACGCAGCCATGCTGATGATTGCAGATAGCATGAAGCTGAAACAGGCAGTAGTAGTAAGACTATAGCCTGAGCATGATATTAAAAGGCTTATAACTTTCTTATAACGAACATAGGTATTCAACTATGAAACACCATGAATCAGTACAAAAGGATTGGGATAATTGTCCTATACCGGGTACATGTACAGTGGCAGCATCTGCCATCATATCAGGCAAGCCATTCAACACATGCCTTAAGGCCAGTCGAAAGCTATCCGATGTAAGCGGCAAGCCTAATCGCAAGCGAGTATACAATACCGTGTATGGTAGATGGATGTACTACATGGGGCTAGCTTGTGGATACAAGGCTAAGTCAATACGATTCTCTGCCTCATGTAAGCCATGGCATAGACCAGACTATACCTACAATGCAGGCAAGCCTAAATTATTGGGAGAGATAGCACCTTGCACGATATCCACAGTATCAAGACATCTGCGAGAGGGTAGGCTGTATATGATAGGCACTAGCGGCCACATAATAGCGGCTGAGGGTAGGCAGATTAGAGACTGGACTGAGGGCAGAAAGCATCGAGTATTATTCATAGTTGAAATGGAGCGTGTATCATGAGACATAGACTCATAGACAAAATGGATCAGGTAGTGGAAGACAGTGACGGCAACATGTGGGTAGGTATCAACCTATCATTTGTCACCCTACGGGATGGCATCATGTATGGTACAGGGTATGTGCAGGGTAGAAAGACACGATTCTATATCAAACACTCTGAGCATAGCTATCTGTCCAGTATATGGAGGGTGGCTGAATGATTGCTGATATACTAGGTGGTATACTGACTATGATTGTGATAGTCTTTCTTATAATTATCTTATAACAGGAGTAAGTGATATGCCAAGTCAGAACTATGAGATATTCACTCGCAAGTTTATCCAATTAACTGGAGTATCTAAAGCATATGCTGATGCTGTATACTATAGGTGTCAGTCTTATGCGGAAGAGTGGCCTAACATGGCAGCCAAATCAGAAGCTAGCAGAATTAACACGCAACAGGAGAACAACAATGCACATCAAGACTAACAAGAAGGGACAAAGGTATGCCATACTTAGTAGGTCTGAACGTGGTAGATTGGCCTATGATAACTTGCAGCGTATGAAAACTCAGCGTTACTTAGAGGCTGAGGAAGTACGCATTAAACTAAATCAATACGGAGTACAGTGATGGAGTATATAGAGCCAACACAAGACATACTGGACAAGGCAGTTGAGCTAGGCTACACCATATCAGAGTGTTACAATGGCAAGCCTATGTTTGAGCGTGAGAATTGTGTAGTACAATGGCGGTCATTAGATGATGCGTGGAGTTCACGCTATCTATGGGAGCAGTCTGGAGGTGGTAACTTCGTAGCATGTGAGCAGTACTATGCTACACTAGAGCATGCACTTGAACGAGAGAGTATAACAGATCAGACTAACAGGACATTCGCATCAGGCGAACCATACAAAAGAAGGTAATGAAGTCTTATAACTAACTTATAACGAGGTGCATCATGTATGCAACGAAGAAGGAAGCAGTAATACATAGCGGTACACTGTCCAAGCCACGCAAGATGCCCGGTAAATCATGGGGTATAGCTGCACTGTCTAACTGTAAGACTGGCAGTGCATTGGCTAAGGTAGAGGGTAGTGTATGCTCTGATTGCTACGCATGTAAGGGTCAGTATGGGTTTAAGAATGTACGCCAAGCTCATGATATGCGTAAGGAATTGTCACTCAAACCTAAGTGGATCAGTGCTATGATTAAGATGGTAGAGACTGAGTCTTATTTCAGATGGCATGATAGTGGTGATCTGTATAGCTATGAGTACCTGCTTAAGATCATGGAAGTGGTACGTGGGACACCTAACACCAAGCACTGGTTACCTACTAAAGAGAAGGCATTGATTAAGCGATACTTGAAAGAGCACAAGGTTATACCTAGTAACTTGACAGTGCGTATCAGTGGTGCTATGGTTGATGGTGATGCACCCAAGGTAGATGGTATCAATACAAGTACAGTAGTAACGGATGGTAGTCAGACATGCCCTGCATACAGCCAAGGTGGTGAGTGTAAGGATTGTCGGGCGTGCTGGGATAGCAAGGTAGCTAATGTTAGTTACCCTAAACACTAGGAGATATGTTATGTATGGATTATTTGAATACTCGTATGATTACTATGAATGGGAGAATCTTATCTGTGTGTCAGACAGCGTAGATAGATTGAAAGAGTACTATAAAGATAAGTCTGTTCTGGATGACCCGTTAGTAAGTAGTGATGAAGAGCATGACCACTTAGCTAGTTGCGAGAAATACCACTATCAAATAAACAGGGTACTACTAGTAGTATAATTTTATTATAACAGGAGATTGACATGGATAATTTAGAAAGAGCAATGAAGTTTGTAAGTAACAACACCACTGATGCAGTAGACTTTGACTTTGAGGTGGACACTAGTGACTGTTCAATAGAAGATATCAGTATATCTGGATCATCATATGGGCTGGAAGTAAACCATGTTACCATGTCTGATGATGGGTATGTTACCAACGTAGATGGACACATTATGGCAGATGGTGAGGAGCTAGCAGTAGCTATATCTGAACTACTGGATAACAATACTGAGCAAGAATACATGGACTATGATCGTATCGTGGATGAGATGATGATGGTACTGAAGGACTGTGTTATACTAACAACAGTAGATGGGAAGGTATGCAACGTACCAGTAGGTAGCGTAGCAGCTAAGTTCCGTACTAAACTAGAGACTAAAGGAGAATAGTTATGAGCAGAGAGAAACAGGTAAGAGGTATCATCACATCACCCGCATTCCAACGGTTAGCAGCATGAACAGGTGGGATAACGATGACGCTATTGATAGATGGGTGGATGAATCCTATAAAGCAGAGAAGGAGAACTGTGACAATAGCTACGAGAGAGTAACACACCACCTACAAAGGGGTGTTGACTTATCAGAAGCAATCAGGAAGACACAACAGGAGGTACATCATGAATAACCTAGAGATATTCCAAGCTGATAACAGGACTAGAATATTAGTTGAACTAAACCATAGCGAGTGTTGTCTAAACATCCGACACTTGAATGCTCAGGATGTCAAGCAGGATATCGAGCTTAGCTTCAACGTGTATGATGTATCACCCCTCGACAATCTCATTGATACACTGGAGGTTATCAGACGGGAGCTGATGCAGCATGCGGAGGATAACAACATACATGCGGGGTTTAAATGGGAAAGATAGTAGGAGATGAACCCTGCCCTAAGTGTAGAGCTGAGGGTGGGGATAAGACAGGCAACCATGCTATCATCTTTGATGATGGTGGTCGGTCATGCAAGAAACATGGATACTTAGGTAAGGAAGGTGAAGATATGACAGATAAGAAGGACTCCCGCACTACAATAGCAATGGTCAAGACACTACCTGTCAAGGCTGCAGCTGATAGGGGTATACGCAAGGATACCATGATGCGATACCGTGTACGCACAGGCTGCAATGAGGAGAATGGAGAGGATTCAGCACACTACTACCCTTACACAAAGGATGGTAAGCTGCTCTCCTATAAGGTACGTAAGTTCCCTAAGCAATTCTCTGTGATAGGTGGGATGAAAGATGTTGAGTTGTTTGGTCAGCACCTGTTTAAACCGGGGAGCAATAAGCGTGTGCTCTTGACAGGCGGGGAGATGGATGCGATGGCTGCATACCAGATGTTGAAAGACTACTCCGATAAGAAGTATCCGGGCAGAGGGTATGAGCCAGTGGTAGTATCAATGCCTAATGGTGAGAGTACCAATGGTATACAGTCTAACTTCAAGTGGCTTGATTCCTTTGAAGAGATCATCATATGCATGGACTCTGATGATGCGGGGCAGAAAGCAGCGAATGATATATGTTCTATGCTAGCAAGGGCTGGTGTATTTAAGATAGACCTCCCTTACAAAGACCCCAATGATATGCTGGTTGCTAACAAGGAAGGTCAGTTTATCTCCTGCTACTATAATGCAGAGGAGTGGAAGCCTGATGAGTTCTCTGGTATAGACTATGAGGAGCTTCTAGTACCTGATGAGATAGGCTTCAGCACACCCTACCCGGAACTAGACCACAAGATACATGGACTACGTAGGGGGGAGTTAGTCATGCTTACTGCTGGTTCTGGCATAGGTAAGTCAACACTAGCAAGGGAGCTGGCAGTAAACCTCATGATCAAACATGAACAGAAGGTAGGTTGTTTCTTTCTTGAGGAAAGCTTAAGAACTACACTACGCACCTTTATAGCTATCAAGAATAGTATATCCCCCCTTGATATGAGGATACACCCTGACCAGATTGATGAGGCTATCTTAAGGGATGGGTATGATTTCTTTAAGGAGAGGGCTGTGATGTATGACAAACCCCCTCAAGGTATACAGTCTGATGATCAACTGATAGCAGCACTAAGGTACATGGTCAAGGTGCAGGGTTGTACCTTCATAGTACTAGATCACATCTCCATCATACTATCTAATAGGTCAGCATCTAGGGAGGGTGAGCGTAAGGATATTGACAGGCTGATGACTACACTAGCTGCCTTTGTGGTAGAGTATAACGTAGGCATCCTCAGCATCTCTCATTTGACCCGTAACAGGGATAAGAACTGGAATGGTGGGGGTGTACCAGACCTACAGGATTTACGCGGTAGCGGGGCACTGGAGCAGCTCTCGTGGATAGTTATAGCCATGTCTAGGGATCAGTCAGGTGACCTCCCTAATAGAGCAGATATTTCTGTACTTAAGAACAGACCATGGGGGTTTGTAGGCAAGGCAGATAGTGTGATGTATCAACATGAAACAGGTAGGTTACTACCGGTAGCAACTGAAGAGGAGTATTGATATGAGCATAGCATATAAGAACAGAAAGAAAGCAATCCGTAAGCTGCGTAAGGTTGAGCCTATCTTTAAGCCGGGTAATAAAGAGAAGCCAAAGACTAGGGAAGAGATCAACAGGCTGCTGGTGAAGCATGGCCTTAATTATTGACACTGAATCAGATGGATTCAAGTACGAAGCGGAGAATATCTGGTGTATCTCTGCATATAATACAAATAAAAGTGAACTATTTGTTAGTTCTGTTGTCCAAAGACCTAAAGCTTCCTACAAATACAAGGATAAGCTGCTTAAACACCTACCTATAACTGATATGTTAAGAGAGATAATGACACATGATAAGATAGTAGGACATAACCTACTACAACATGACTATCCTCTTATAAGAAAGTTATACCCTTGGTTTCAGTTAGATATACCTAATCAAGTAGATGATACTATGATTATGTCTTCACTATTGAATCCAGATATAGAGGGAGGTCACAGTCTAGAGGCATGGGGTAAGAGACTACACTCATACAAAGGAGACTATCATGATTTCAGTGAATACAAGGATGAGATGTTAGACTACTGTATACAGGATACCCTGATTACAGCTAAGATATATAGAGTACTAAGGAGTATGATATGAAACAAGTAACAGCAGAGATGGTGCTAAAAGCAATGACAGATACAGGTAATGTACATAGCATAGCCGACTCCCTCAACGAACAACTCAACGCACCTGACGATCCGTTCTACTGGTTGTCGTGGCCTGAGCAGGAAGCGGGTTGTCCGATTATAGGTTACGGAGAAGAATGTATTTACAAGAGAACAGTACCTGAAGATGGTGTTCTTGTTGAAAACATACATAACGGAAGCACTTATAGCTTCGTACAACCAGTAGAAAGCTTATCCCCCGACTTCACCCGCTTCGGTAAATGGAAGGTCAGCAAGCCGCTTACTGAGAAGCCTGTTGGATTGCATGATAAATCTAAAGTTGCTGTTTGGGACATTAAGAATGGAATAGATCAGGTTATGCCAAATATAAGACTGGCAGGATCAATTTTAGAGTGGGAATGGACAACCGCCTTTGCCGTTTTGGAGTCTTACAATGACGATTAAATACACAGTAGATGATATTGCTCTTTCAAGAGACCCCTTAGCAATTAACCCACCTAAGTTTGTAAGTGAGTCCGACCACGAAAAAGAAATCTCCCGCCTGAAACTCGCGCTTGGTATGTCAAAGGCTACGAGTGAGAGGATGAGGGAGGGGCTTAAGGAGATAATTGAGGAGTGCCAAGAACCATTCGATGATTCAGATATTGATATTGATGACTTATTGATTGAGCTTATTCAATCAATAGCCCAACAAGCATTGAAGAATACGGAGCTATTAGATGAGTAAATCCCAACACAAGCGACTGAACATACAGAAAGGTAGGCCGATGGATGAGGGTGTCGAGATGCTTCCATACATACTCACATCAAAGACTGCAGAGCTATTGAAGAAGAACGGTATTCTTCCTGATAATTATATTATTCAAGACGAACTACCCCGCCCCTCTGACTGGGTGGATGTGAGGGATAGGTTGCCGGAAGAGGATGGTCAATATTTAGTAATACATTCGGATAAGCCAAGCTACCCAATTACCGCGCATTGTTATTATGTTGATAGCAACTTTATGGAGGTTGGCATAGCTATAGAAACAAACGGTAAAGGTAAAAAGGATTGGATAAAATGGTACTCAGTGGGGCGCGATTTACAAAACCCATTTCAACTTAAAGACCAAGATTACACTAGATTTAATCCTTTAATTTTTGGCAAAAAAATAACCCGCTGGCAACCCTTACCCACCCCACCGGAGAGGGATAATGGATAAAGAAGATATAATTTTTATACCAATGTTCCTGCTGCTTATAGTTATAGTAACACCTATCTGCTTATATGAATGGGTGTCAGGTAAAGGGTGTGGCTGCTTTAAGTCGGTAGAAAATGATGAATACTAACTGCGCCATAGCGGTGCTAGGAGAGAAACAGAATGAACCAGTTAAAAAGAATGCAATCCGATATTGATTACCTGACTGAACAGGAGAATGAGAATTTAGCTTTAGCAAATGCTCAAGAGAAACATTCTGAGGATTATAACTATTACCAAAAGCTTTTCGGCATTTACTTTCGTGCAAGAATTTTGACAACCCGCGCACTTGAAGATGCACAGAAAGGTGAGGCGAGAGGATCATTATGACCAAACCAACAGAAAGAGAACCCCAATGGTGGCGCGTTCTTTGGCACAGAATCAAAGTTATGTTTTATAGGAAGCCGAGAAAGAGGGAGTCACCATGACCAAACCAACAGAACAACAACTCAGCCTTAAGGTGGCAGAGCAGGAGGTTTTTATCTGTCACTTTACGCCAATGGAATATTGCTGTGGAGATGTAGACGGGTTTGGTGGCTTTGAGGATTGGTTTGAATGTAAGCATTGCGGCCATGTGAAACAGCTTAATGATTGAATGCTACCTACTTATGTTCCGAGATAACCAATGACCCCCGATAAACTACAGACAGACCTCAAGATAGCGCGGTTGATTTATCCTGATGCGGCAGAAAGGGACGATTTAAATATGATTGAAATAGGAAATCGTACAGGTAAATTCTTTTACCCCCTCGCACCGGCAGTCACTGTGGCGTTGATGGAGGTTAAGAAGATAGATGTTGAATGGATGTATGATGAAGGCTGGATGGCTGAAATTTATGATGAAGTATTAGAACCATACAATGTGGATGTTCACAAGGGATTCGGAGAAACTATACCCCTTGCCGTTTACAACTGCGTGGCTAAGATGGTAACAACAACTAAAGGAGAACTACAATGATTAGATATAAAACTAAACTAACATGGATGGATGGAGCAGAAGTAGAGAAGTATCGTACTGATGTAACTACACTAGAGGATGGTAGTCAGCACTACAAGACATCATACAAGACAGACATGGGTAGGTTCCATGAGGTATCCTTACTCAACCATGGTGACGGTATCATTATAGCTACTCCAGAGGGTGAGCTGTCTCTTGACTACTCACAAGCTGCATGCCTTATAGCTACCATGCTAGCTTATGAGGAGATGGCTGACTATACTCAGCATGAGATGGTGATGAGACTATGTTAGATCATATCTTTGTGTATGGTACACTCAGGATGGGACACTCAGCACATGATCTGGTTGATAAGATAGCTGATTATGTAGGTGATGTTACCTCTATGCCACAGTTTGAGATGATAGCATCAGACATACCTAGATTAGGTGGTGAGGAGGCTATCGAAGGTGAGCTGTATAAGCTGCACCCTGATGCCAGTCTGGATGAACTGGACTGGTACTATGGTAATGACTATGAGAGAGTACAGCGATGGTGTGTTAGTGAGAAGGTGCATGCCTACCTGTACATATATGTAGGAGGTGAGCTGTGAGTCAAGAGATATGGTGTGTGGTAGTGATAGCTTCAGTAGCTGCACTCAGTATGATAGCTAGTGCAGTGGCTTGGAGTCTATTGGGATGAAGCAAGGCTGGTCTCTTCCACTGGAAATAGAGTATAGGATGGCTGACATACAGGCACAACAGGAGCTGCGTGGTGTGGCCTTTGATGTGGATGCAGCCTCTGACCTGTTCGAGAAGATATACTTTGAGATAGAGGAGATTGATAAGGTGCTACTAGCTGAGCTGCCTATGCAGGTGATCAAGGGTACTGAGTATAAGAAGGTATTCAATCTAGATGGCTCTTATAAGAAATTTATAACGGAGTATATGGGAGATAACATTGATCAGGTAGGTGGTAGGTTCTGTCAGGTTAAGTACGAACCATTCAACCTAGACTCTAGTGGTCAGGTCAAGTCCTACCTACTATCACATGGCTGGGTTCCTACTCAGTACAACACAAAGAAGGAGGGAAGAAGGAATGTTAGAACGTCACCGAAACTTACTGAGGATAGCTTTGCTAGTGTCGGCGGCAGTATTCCTGCTCTGGTCACTAAGAGATCAGCACTTGTCTCGAGGAAAAGACTACTCTTCAATGTCAGGAAAAAGGATAGTAGACTTACAGGACTCATTAATCTTGTGCGATCAGATGGGCGTATATCCGCCGAAGGTATACCCCAAGCTACCAATACCGGAAGGTTCCGTCATAAGAATGTAGTCAACATCCCAGCGGAGAGGGCAGTGTATGGTAAGGAGGTACGCTCCCTATTTGTACCGGGTGATGGTTATGTACTGGTGGGGAGTGATGCAGCTGCACTGGAAGCTAGGATAGAGGCACACTACTGTTATAAGTTTCCCGGTGGTGAACAGTATGCACATGAGTTGATTGATGGTGATGTCCATGCCAAGAATGCCAAGTGGTTTGACACTGACAGGGATGGTGCGAAATCCCCTAAGTACTTACTTTCATATGGGGGTGCGGCAGCTAGGTTGTCTGAGACACTAGGGTGTAGCTTACAGAGGGCAGAGGAAATCTATAATGCATTCTGGAGCAACAACACAGCACTGGCTGGGTTCAGGGATGCTATCGCCCAACAGTGGGAGAGCAGAGGGGGTAAGTCGGGAGGTTATCTGATTGGGTTAGATGGGCGTAAGATATTTATACGCTCCCCTCACTCAGCAGTTAACCTAACCTTTCAATCTGGAGGATCAATCATAGTTAAGTATGCTACAATCCTCCTTAACCAGTGGGTCAAGAAGCATGGGATAGATGCTCACCAAGTAATCCACTACCATGATGAGTTCCAGTTTGAAGTGAAGGAGAAATATATTTCACAATTCAGGGAACTTTCTGAGAAATCTTTTGTCAAAGCAGGTGAGAGATTTAATTTGAATGTACCTATTAAGGGTACTACCCAAGTCGGTATGTCTTGGGCTGAAACGCATTAGGAGAACTATATGCCAATTCGTAGAGATACAGCAGTAAGCAACAGCACCTCAACAGCAGAGGTAGAGTTGTTAGATCAGGGTGAACATGAGGGTCGGCTGGTATATGTAGCTGACTTAGGACTACACCGTAAGGAGTATGCAGGTGAGTACAAGGGTGACTTTGCCATGGTCTCGCTGGGTGTAGAGGTTATCGGTAAGAAGGTAGCTTTTGTAGATGATGATGGTGAACGTACCGAGTTCCCTCAAATCCTCTGGACTAAGCCTATGTATGTGTACCATAACATGAGTGACAAGGGTGCAGAGCTTAAGTACTACAAGGTCTTTGATCCATCGGTTAAGGTAGACAGCGTACCTGACTGGGAAGCTCAGCTAGGTAAGCCATGCAACATTAACGTAGTACATGTTGAGGGTAAGGGTGCTAACATAGGTACTACCTTTGCTAACATAGATAGCCTAACCCCTATCCCTAAGAAGTATCAGGATGATGTGGCTGAGGCAGAGACTGAGATGGGTATAGGTGATGCTGATGATCCTAATAATCAGGTGAACCAGCATCTCTTTGGGCTAGCTAAGTGGATGTTTGATCGTCGTATTCAGGATGAGCCAGCACCAGTACAGCCATCATCAGATGTGTCTGACTTAGATGAACCAGACTTCTAACGATGCCGACATACGAATACAGGTGTGAAGCCTGTCAGTATGAGCTTGAGGTTAGACAGAGGATCAGCGATGATCCTTTGTCTAGCTGTCCCAAGTGTGAGGGTAAGTTGAAGAAGTTAATATCTTCTCACACTAACTTCATGTTGATTGGGGATGGTTGGGAATCTAATGAAGCAAAGGGTGTGTGGCATAACCCTAAGAAAGGAGAACAGTAATGAAAGTACCATGTGAAGGTTATTTGTTTAAGGAGTTGGAGAGTATGCTACTGAAGAGATCAGAGTATGAGTGTCATGATTTCTTAGGGCACACTCCCATCTTCAAAGAGAGTACTGATGATGTATACGGTAGAGATATATCTGGTTATGAAGAAAGCCTGCCTGATGGCATCTTGTCAGAACGGTACAAGAGTGTTGTGGATTCTTTCATTCATCAGCTGAGGCGTCTTAAGTAATGGGACATTTCTACACACCAGAGGGGGAGCCTGCTTACACTGTACCTAAGAAGACAGGTGAGGGTGAACGCAGTACTAACATCAGGGATGCACGAGAGCTTGGACTACAGCCTAGTGTCACTGAGATACTAGGTATACTAGATAAGCCAGCACTGACACGATGGTTGGTTGATCAAGCTGTTGCCAAGGCTACCGGTAAAGAGTGGATTGATGGTAAGAAGAAAGCAGAGGAAGGTACTCGTATCCATGATGCAGTTGAGGCTCACTTCAATGGGGAGAAGTATCCTAAGAAGTACACCAAGCATGTCGAAGCTACACTCAAAGCACTGAAGGATACCTATCCTGATGTGGATGATTGGGTAGCAGAGGCTAGCTTCAGTACAGGTAAGGGAGGGTATGGTGGTAAGGTTGACCTCCACTCACCTAAGCACAGTATCGTAGTTGACTTCAAGACTAAGGACTTTGATGAGGAGAGTGCTGATAAGGTTAAGTGTTATGATGAACACTACATGCAGTTGGGTGCTTACTCGGATGGGCTTGAGCTTGCTGCGTATAGGGGTGCCAACCTATTCATATCAAGGGACAACCCCGGTGTAGTTAAGATGATTAAACACGAGGATGGAGAGCTAATGCGAGGTTATGCTATGTTTGGATACCTATGTGATTTCTGGTATTACCAGAAGAGGTATCCTTTAGATGATTAAAGTATACGAGGAAGGTAAGCTTGTACGTGTGGACTTAACTACTGAGGAGAAGATGGCCTTAGCTAGGAAGAACATACAACTACTAAAGGAGCAAAGACAATGTCGGAAAAGCAAGTAGTAGTGTACTACACGGATGGAGTTACTGATGAGTTTGAATGTCAGTCGGCTGCTTTCTTTGGTCTCTTCATTGAGTTTGATATGGGAGGTGACAAGCGTAAGATGATTAACATAGATCATATCATGTGGTGGGATATCACTGACCCTGATCTAGCTGAACTACCAGAGGGGAGTGATGTACTTCCATTCACTCATAAGACACACTGATGAAGACTAGCTCAGCTAAGAATAAGGGACGGAAGCTCCAGCAGTGGTTCCGTGATCTGCTTATAGACTCTCTTGGTATCCATCCAGAGGATATCGAGAGCAGGTCTATGGGTGCTGGTGGCGAAGACTTGATCATGTCAAGAGCAGCTAGGGATAAGTTCCCCTACTCTATCGAGTGTAAGAATGTAGAGAAGCTGAATGTATGGTCAGCCTATGATCAGGCAGCAGAGAACTGTGGTCACTACACACCTATCGTAGTGATGAAGAAGAACGGGAGGCAACCCCTTGTTGTCATTGATGCAGTAGAGTTTGTTGTACTACAGGAGATTCTCAATGGATGTAACAAAGAAGACTTGTGAAGACATCAGGTGTTATTATTATGACTGCGGCTGGTGCTACCACCCCTCTTTAGATCGACCAAATGGCTGCACTGGCTACGCTAACTGTGCTTCTTTTACAACAGAAAAGCTTGGTCAGATTGATTGGGTAGATGATGACAAGGTAGTAGTGAAGGGGGAAGAATGATAGCTAACATACTATACATGGTAGGTAGTGCCTGTTTCTTTGTAGGCACACTGATTAACTTTATGGAGCAGTTGAAGTGAAGATATTACACATTGACATAGAGACAGCACCTCACAAGGTGTACTCATGGGGCTTATGGAACCAGAACATAGGCATCAACCAGATAGTAGAGCCGGGGTACACGCTCTGCTTTGCTGCTAAGTGGCACGGCCAGAAGAAGATGATGTTCCACTCAGTACATAAGGATGGTGTTGCAGGTATGCTTGATGCAGCATGGGACTTACTTGATGAGGCCGATGCAGTAGTACACTACAATGGTTCTCGCTTTGATGTACCTATACTACAGCAGGAGTTCTTCTTGAATGAATACACACCACCTGCACCCTACCATCAGATAGACTTACTACGTACCATGCGTAAGGAGTTCAGGTTCCCTAGTAACAAGTTGGACTATGTAGCTAAGGCACTGGGGCTAGCTGGTAAGGTGAAGCACAAAGGAATGGAGCTATGGCATGAATGTATGGCTGGAGATAATAAAGCTTGGAAGGAGATGGAGAAGTATAACAAGCAGGATGTTGTATTACTGGAGCAGGTCTATGAGAGAACGCTACCATGGATTAAGGGACACCCAAACCACGCTCTTTATGTGGACGGTGATCGTCCTGTGTGTACTAACTGCGGCTGTGATAAACTACAAAGTCGAGGTGTATACAAAGGAAAGACTCTCGAGTACAAACGATTCCAGTGTACAGAATGTGGAACGTGGAACAGGGGACGGACTAATATCCTCACTCCTGAGAAACGTAAACTTATTGTTACAGGAGCAGGGTGAATGAAGCCAAGTAAGAACAAGTACTATGCTACTTCCAAGTCTATGGTACTTGAGCAGGAGTTTGAGGATGGTTACATACTGGAGTTTAATCCTAACATAAGTATGTACCG
>Ga0316207_10003407_pt1 | contig 14822 bp, 20 predicted proteins | sample 6weekpyrite_MG_FD_204943 | JGI IMG/M metagenome (GOLD analysis project Ga0316207, IMG submission 204943) | Microbial mat bacterial communities from mineral coupon in-situ incubated in ocean water Damariscotta River, Maine, United States -... | ecosystem: Environmental > Aquatic > Marine >... | reverse complement strand
ATATTAGTTTAATATTAATCAACAAGCCTGATCAGATTACCGTCACAATACCGTCACAAGACTTTTCAGAAGATTCATATTTGTGTGAGGGTAAGAGAGGGTAAAGAGTGTTATCTATATACATGTTAGAAAAAAAATTTGGGGGGAATTATGTTAAAAAAAAACGCACCTGACGGTGGATTTTTTGTGGACAATAAATAAAACCAATGACAGTAACGATGAGACGGTTAAAGGTAATGTATCAGACCGCTAAAATCGCGGCTGTTCGGCGGAATCGTAACGGAGTGACTGAGATCGAGCTTGCGAGATCGATGTCACGGAGTTTCGACTTCCGTTGGACCCGTTTCCTGCCAAGGAAACCCCCAAGAATAAAACCCAACCCTTCATCTGTGTTGCAGTATTTCTATTTTCACCCTCAACTTTTTCTGACAAGAAGAATCTTGATCTCATTATTTCTTTTTAACTTTTTCGTCCTTTTTTTTCTTTACTTACTTCCTTATTTCTTTTGCGTTGCAGTAATTTCTTTCTGACCCCCGACCACTTTTCGAAAGAAGAATCTATTACCATCTCTTATTTTTAACTTTTTCGTCCTTTTTTTTCTTTACTTACTTCCCTTACATTTGTTACCATTATTACATACCGCTAAAATCGCAGCCGTTCGGCGGAATCGTAACGTAGTGACTGAGATCGAGCTTGCGAGATCGACGTCACGGAGTTTCGACTCCCGTTGAACCCGTTTCCTGCCAAGGAAACACTCCATCCAATTGTATCCTTTTTAATGACAATTTGAGGTGTGGGGATTTTTCTATTTTTTCAGATCAGATTTCTTTTCAGAAGAAGAATCTAATTTCTTTCCTCCAACATTCTTTCTTCCAATTCTGATCTCACTTACAAAATTACAAAATTTCATCCTACAACATTTTATCTTCCAAGATTCTTCTACAACATTTTATCTTCCAAGATTCTTCTACAACATTTTATCTTCCAAGATTCTTCTACAACATTTTATCTTCCAACATTTCTTCTTCCAACATTTCTTCTCCCAAGATTCTTCCAATGATTTCTTCTTCCATCCAAGATTCTTCTACAACATTTTATCTTCCAAGATTCTTCCAAACAATTCTGATCTCACTTCCAAAATTACAAAATTTCCTCCTCCAACATTTCTTCTCCCAAGATTCTTCCAATGAATTATTCTTTCTTCCAACATTTATCTTCCAACATTTCTTCCAATATTTCTTCCAACATTTCTTTCTTCCAAGATTCTTCCAATGAATTATTCTTTCTTCCAACATTTTATCCTCCAACATTTCTTTCTTCCAATGATTTTATCTTCCAACATTTCTTCTTCCATCCAAGATTCTTCCAATGATTTCTTCTTCCATCCAAGATTCCTCAAATGATTTTATCTTCCAATGAATTATTCCTCCAACATTTCTTTCTTCCAATGATTTTATCTTCCATTATTTCTTCCAACATTTTATCTTCCAACATTTCTTCCAATGAATTATTCTTCCACATTTTATCTTCCAATGATTTTCATCCAATGATTTTACTTCCAAGATTCTTCCTTCCAATTCTGATCTCACTTACAAAATTACAAAAATTCCTCCTCCAACATTTCTTCTTCCATCCAAGATTCTTCCAATGATTTATCTTCTAATATTTCTTCCAACATTTTATCTTCCAACATTTTACATTCTAACATTTTACATTCTAACATTTTATCTTCCAATGATTTATCTTCTAATATTTCTTTCAACATTTCTTTCTTCCAAGATTCTTCCAACATTTCTTTCTTCCAATGATTTCTTCTTCCTTCCAAGATTCTTCCAATGATTTTATCTTCCAAGATTCTTCTACAACATTTTATCTTCCCAACATTTTATCTTCCAATGATTTTACTTCCAAGATTCTTCCCAACATTTTATCTTCCAATGATTTTACTTCCAAGATTCTTCCCAACATTTTATCTTCCAATGATTTTACTTCCAAGATTCTTCCCAACATTTTATCTTCCAACAATATTCTTCCAATGATTTCTTCTTCCAATGATTTTACTTCCAACAATCTTCTTTCAATGATTTCTTCTTCCATCCAAGATTCTTCCAATGATTTTATCTTCCAACATTTCTTTCTTCCAACATTCTTCCAACATTTTACATTCTAACATTTCTTTCTTCCAATGATTTATCTTCTAATATTTCTTCCAACTTTTTATCTTCCAATGATTTTCTTCCAATGATTTTATCTTACAACATTTCTTCCTTCCAACTTTTTATCTTCCAACTTTCTTCCAATGAATTCTTCTTCCTTCCAATGAATTCTTCTTCCTTCCAATGAATTCTTCTTCCTTCCAATGAATTCTTCTTCCTTCCAAGATTCTTCCAACAACTTTACGTCCTTTGTCCTTACCACTTATTACTACTATCTGTCTCCCGAAAAATCGGGTCGTTCATCGGTTTCGTAACGTAGTGACTGAGATCGAGCTTGCGAGATCGACGTCACGAAGTTTCGAAAACCGTTGAACTCGCGAGTAAAACGAGCTCTAAGCAACGCGATTACACATTTTCGAAATGATCTTTACCCATTTCAAAAAAATATTCTATCCTCTTACAAATAAAAGAAATCAAATGGATCCGTGTCAAAACTCGTCCCTGATACTACCGCTTTTGGCCCAGTGTTGTAATCAATCTTTGTTGTATGATTGATTTTTTCTTTCTTTCTTTTGGACTTGCATATATTAAACATCTCATCCTGTTTCCTTCTTACTAATAAATGTAATCTCTTCTTGTTTCTTTCATACTTCTCATTTATTACTCTGTTACTTGGTAACTTGAATATAAATGAATGATAATTATTCATAATGTCAGATGCATACTTGTCCGCTACCTCCTTGTTCTCTGAACAATTAACTGAGCCCTTGAGAATATCAGAATATAATCTTAAAAAATGATCAGCAGAACTTACACTCTTCTGATATGCTATCGGATTATACTCCTTGAAATCTAATATATTGTGAAATAAATTTATCATATCTGGATCATAATGAAGATACATCGGGACTTCGTTCAATTGTTTCTCACTTAATTTATTCGGTCTATCATTTACATTTATACTTTTGAATGTATCTTGAATATCCGTATACTTGCTGAGTATGTCCGAATTTGTATCTGTTAATTCCGTTAGTTCCTTGTCCCTGAAAAATACAAAAAGAAATACAACTACTACCAATGAAAAAAGATACTCATTTATAAATCTCGATAATATCATAAACAAAATTACACTCCCAAATGTTAACTTGAATAATGACTCCTTCGGTATACTCTCTATAAATGTATACAATCCCTTTGGATCCATATCCTTCTTTGAAAAAAAATAATCCAATTCCATCGGATTTGATAACAAAAATTTAAAATCTTATTCGTCCCCATGCGTTAAAAATTTGTATTTAATGTTAAAACTTACTTAATGAAAACTGTTTCACTTAAAGATATCGACATTAAACAAAAAGTCTGGAATATTATCGGTAAAGTTGAATCCGGTAAAAGTTTCCTGACTTCAAATATTATTAAAGAACTTGAAATACCTGAAGAATTTGTCGTTTACATTAATGACTTTGAAAAAGAAAAAGAATATCTCTCTAATCTTTCCAACTACCAACTAAATAAATTAAATCACAATTACTCTGAACTTAGAACACCTAGCGAATACGTTGTTGTTTTTAGAACTGACTCCAAATTTGAATATGACAACCTTTTTAGATTCTTAATTATCAACTCAAGACATATCCATTTTACTATTATCATCGAATCACAATACCCAATTAATTTCCCATCTTACATTCGTTGTAATATTCATTACTATGTAATCACAAAAGGTTACGTCTCAAAAGAAATTACATCCGATATTGGAAAATATGTCTCTGTCCAAAACTTTGATAACTATTACAAAGAACTAAAAGAATCTAATTACCTCTTTGTTAATAACACAAAACATGAAACAGAAAGAATTAGTAGTTTAACTCTTCCTGATTCACATTTGGAAAATAAAAAAAATGTTTCTAGTAATTACTCTGTTAAAAACTTGATTAAACACTTTGAATCTTCTTCGAATTAATCCCAAGTCGTTGAATTACTTCTCGAACAATTGCTTCAATGTTTTCTTCTTTGTCTTCAACTTTTGATTTCTCTTCAATGAAATCTCTAATCACTTTCGCATGTGAATGTCTAAATAAAGAGTTGTGTAATTCTTCTGGTGTTTGATTAGAAATACTTCTAATGTTTACATCAGCTCCAGCTTCAAGTAACATTTTGATCTGTTCTTCTGTTTTTGCATAGTGAAGTGGTCAGCTCCTTGATCAAGTAACTTTTTTGTCTCTTCAACTGATTCACAATATAACAAATCCTCTGAATTAATACTCTTCCTCTTCTCCTCCAAGAGTTCCTTCTCAAGAACAACAAGCAAACTTTTGATTTGATTAATGGTCTCCATTCTGGTTTTTATTTAAGAATTTTAACTGTCAATTTACACAAATTTTACTCTTTAAAATTTAGAATTCTCTGTTGGGTAAAACTCCCATCTTAGATCTCTACATATCTTCTTCCATATCTTATCATGCTCCTCCAGTTTCTTCGTCGACTTTAACAATGGGAAATATGGCAAGTACTCATCCTTGGTTAATAACTCACAAAACTTATACAAAACGTATCTGTAATTAAGAAATGATTTCCTGTCATCCGGTTTGTGCTTGTCATATGGTGCCTGAATCGCTGTAAACATCGTCCTTAGTGTCTCTATTAACTCATCCTCCATCTTTGGTGCCTTCTTACCAGTAACAATCTCAATGATTCTATGTGAATGCTCATAATACCTGTTCAAATTTAACTTCTTGAGATAAAATCTCATCTTCTGGTCATTTATCTTGTGAATGTCGTAATTCTCCTTCTTGATCTGCTCCTTGATCGCTGTTATGTACTTCTCCGGTATCTCGATTTGTTGCATCCCTTGAAGATTCTCCAATTGCTCGTTGAAATGTGAAATCCTCTGATACGCAAATTGTGTCTGTATGTCATAGTCCTGGATTTCCTTGAATCCCATGTTCCCAACCTTCTTGTGGAAGTTTGACTTTTTCGAATACCCACACTCTACACAACTTACTATATCCTCCACTTCATCATACACAAACGACTTCTCCGCATTACATAATTTACATACTGTATCTATCAACTCTTCCGTTTCTTCTTGGTTGTACTCTGCCGTGATGTCATTCGTCTTCTTGAGATAACTGTTATATATCTGTTTCTTGTTTGTGTTCTTTTCGAAATAATCTTTGAACAACTCTGATGTTGATAGTAGATAATTAATCTCTGATTTATCATTTCTTATATCTAGTATTTCATTCTCCAATCTTTCTACCGCATCGTAAATACTATGAATCTCTGTAAATATATCCGAGTCTTTGTCCTTGATACCCTCCAACATTCCTAATTTTTTCTTTAATTCATTGATCTCTTTCTCCTTGTCCATTACACTCCCTTTCTCCTTCTCAAATTCCTCCATCTTCTCCTTGTGCTTCAACTTTAACGTCGATCTTGTATCCGATACTGTCTTCTTTACATTCCGATGTCTAAATGTTGGCTTTAAATTGTCATTCACAGTAATATCAGTCTTTCTCTTCCTCATACTAAAAAAAAGAAGTGTCTTTTTAACTCTTCTAAATTAAATTAAACAAATTAAACGAACTAAACAAACTAGAAATTTTTCTAAAAAGGATTAATGATTATCTCTGATCCAAAAAATAAAATTATCCTATCTATTCTTTGGGGTCTCGGGTTCTCCATGATCTTTAGAAAAGTATGTACTTCTAATTGTGATATCGTTATTCCTGTCGATCCAAATGATATCAAAAATAAAAAATTCAAACAAGATTCCGGACAAAATGGAGATTCTAGCTGTGTTACCTACTCTAGAGAAATCGTTGATTGTAATGAATCCAAATAAAAAAGTCCATTGTAAAAAAAAAGATTGCTGTCCTTAAACAGCAACCTTTATCCACATTGTCTTCTATACAATCTTCTTCATAATCTTATTATGAATAGTCCATCCAATCAAACCTGTACCTCCATCTGAATTTGAAGCTACCGTGAATTCTTTAGATCCAATCAAAACTGTTATCTTCTTTTCATACATATAAATAGGTACATTGGTTCCAGAAAAATTATCTGAAATCTTATTAAAGAATAAATCTCTTTGGTTTCTCATTTTGATGTATATTATACGATAGTAATAAACTTCTTTCAATTTTACTACCAATTGAATGATTGTAAAATTGTTGTAAAATTGGAGTGAAATTTCGTCATCCAGCTGTTAAAAGGAACGTTAGTTCCTTGTTTAAATCTCCGATTTAAACCCGATCTCTGATCGGCCCCCGATTTATCCTTGACTCAAAATCGACAACACTGAATCCAAAAAGTATGGAATCAAATTCGAAATGTCAGAATGAATAGAATCCTTAAACTGTAGTAAAATATGTGAATCTGGTTTGAATACTTTGTTCGATATCAAGACAAACAAATTATTCAAGTTCTCATTCGTTGGACTAAATGTCTCCTTGTCAAATGGAATTCCCAAAGAAATCGTAATCTTCTCAAGATAAAACATTGTTAATGTAAAATCTTTGGATATTATCTGTTTCCTTATCAACTCAAATGGTATATAGTCATTCTCTGGTGTCTCATCATTTAATTCAATATTTGGTATTTCCTCCTTCCTTACACCTAACAACTCTAACATATGATACAATTGAATCTTAACTTCAATAAATGGATCGTCTTTTAACGCATTGGAAATCCTTTCCAGTTTGTTTAACTTGTGGATTGTTTGAGAAATTACAAATTGTCTGTTTAACTCCTTCCACTCAAAAAATGAAGAGATGTAATCTTTATAACAATTGAAAAATGTATTCTTCTTCTCTACTGAATCTAATTTCTCTTGGTAGTCATATAATATGTCAAGTAACTCCTTTGTCCTTTTGATCAATTCGATCCTTGACTTGTAAAGATGTGATACCTTTGAGACTTGCTCCTTCTCAAATACCTCATAAGGAAATCTATATATGATAAATGCATATAAAAATGCTCTCTCATTCTTTTGAACCCCTGGCCCTAACAGTACCGAAAGATAATTCTTTGTTGTAACCAACACTTTCGGAGAAACTAAATACTCAAATAAAGAATCAGAATCTAGCGTGAATATAGTCTCCTGAATAGACCTAAACTGAGAATGATAATACCCAGGATTTGTATTCATCTAATTTCCTTTTATACATTTTTTTAAACAATTAAACAAAAAAATAAAATTTAGATTAGATTATTCTCTAAAAATTACTTCTTCAGAATCCATATCACGAGCTAATTTATCTAATCTACTCAAAGAATTAGAAATTATTTCTCTTGATTCTGAGACAATTCTTTCATTTCTATTATTTTTATTGTATAAACCAATTAGAAACTTTTCCTTTTCATAATAAGAATCAAGAAAAGATTGAAGTTTATTTATTTGTTCATTATTCTTCTCATTTGAAATAGAATTTAAAAATCCAATCTGTGATTCTACTAATTCTTTCGCTTCAATATAGTAATCAAGAACTTTTTGGTAAAGCTCTTCGAAACTTGGTGCGATTTTCTTCTCTTCTTTTGGTCCTTTGGATAATCTAGACGCCATATTTAATTAAAATTTATTTTCCTTTGCACTTCAATTTTGCATAAAACTCTTTTATTTTTTCAAAATTCAATCTGTTTTTTGAGTTATCTTCATATAAATCATATCTTTCCAAAAACACTTTACAATCAATTAAATCATATAATATACTCATTCTTGTTTCGTCTATTTCAACATCTGTTTCAACATCTCCTAATTCTTTAATTCGATCAAATCCGTTTTGGTAAGATTCAACCTCCTCATTTGTTAAACCACATAAAGAATAACCTTCTGGATAACAATTCAAATCAAGTGTATAGGAATAAGTAATTCGTGGCATATATAATTTTATATATTTACCTTTCGCCCATTCTTTAAACTCTTTCTCTCTTTCAAAATATTCTGAATCCAAGGAATTTGGAACGAATTCTGTCAATTCTTTCATTATTAACTAATTTTATTTTAAAATTGACTAGCGAACGCAGTGAGCATTTAGCAACGCGATACACTTTAACAAAACAGAATTAAATTAAACTAAACCAGATGACTTCCTCTTGCAAAATTTGCCAAACAGATTTAAATGACTATAGTATTGGGATTGAACTTGCTATCTCAAATGTAAAACCCTATGGTGTTCCTCCAATTTATACACAAAATCACTTTGAACTCTTGAATGAAATTTCAAAGTTCAATGAAATCTCAAAAGAAAGAGATCTAACTGATGAAGAAGAATCTTGCAAAAAGAAATTAATTAGCAAGTATCTTAAAAAGGTGAAAAAAGGAATCAAGGATATTGATAGAACAAACTATCCCTTGTTTAAAAATCCTATTAACGGTGAATACTTCAAAGACGATGATCTACCTGTTAAAGTTCAAGAAGGATTTGTTCACTCTCCCGGCGCAATTATTATGATCTGTAGAAATTGTGAACACCAAAAAGCCTACAAAAATGTTTCTATTTACAAAATTTAAAATCTAACTTTTAAATATAATCTTTTCTAATTTGTCGTTAGTTGGAGAATTTAATTTTGTCCCTGTTAATTCCCTTTCTCTTAATTTTATAAAAGAATTACCTTTTATCTTTTGTGAAAATGATGTCATCCCTCTTGTATGTTCATCCATTTTCACTACTGTTACAACAAATGGTGTATATCCTCCTAAAACTTCAAATACATAATCTACAAAATTGTAATCTATACTCATTCCCCTTTTTATTTCTTTTTTTTAACAAACTAACTTTGAATTTGGTGGTATCGTCTTTAACAATGGTACATTTAACGGATCTTTACACGATCTCTCTAGAATTTCATCTTCACAACTTGATATATATCTTGTCACTAAAATGTATCTCGGATAGTAATAAATCTTCTTGTATATCGGTAATGCTTTGAACTCTAAATGTATGAATGTATAAAATTCATTTAGTATATGTAACTTTGTTGACATCGAACGTATGTACTCCAACTCGGATGATATTATATTCTTTATCCCATTCGAATTTAATCCTGACGTTATCGATGGAAATGATATGATATAACTCATACAAATTGTTAAAAAAAAGTTTTAATCTTTCTTTGAAATGATTAAACCGAGAACTTAAAATCTAGATTTTAAGTTTATGTTTATAACTTCTTCTTTGGTTTCTTTGATTTCTTTATTTTTTTACTTGATGCTCTTAGTGGAACTTTTTGAGGTGTTTCTTCTTTTGCTTCTTTTGCTTCTTTTGCTTCTGGTTTGTTTGTTGGTGCTGGTGGTAAATTTTCAAGTTCTGACTCAACACCTGATCTTCTTCTATTAGCAGACAAAGATCTTGTTCGTTCTCCACCATCTGATCTTCTTCTATTAGCAGACAAAGATCTTGTTCGTTCTCCTCCACTTGATCTTCTTCTAGGTGTAAACACTCCCCCTTTACCTTGATCAACCAACGATTTTCCTTTAATAAATGCACTTCTCTTGTCTGTCTTTTTGTCTTTTTCATTGGTTTCATCGTCGACATAAACACTGAACCTTCTTCTTGTTCGGTTTGGTTTATAAGTACTTTCTACCTGGCGTATTGTTCTTTGAATAGGTTCGTCTATATTTGAAAAGTCGCCGCTCATTATGATTTCAATAGTTTCGTTAAGTGCTACATCTTCTGCGACTTCAGAATCATCATTTGGTGTTCCACTTACAATTGATTTACCCATTACACTTGATAGAAGATCAATTCTCTCTTTTTCGTCCATATTGGAAACAACACTAGTATAATAGTTTCTACGTTCGTCGAATACATGATTTACCTTGCTAGCCCTTCTTAGAGTTTTCATATCATGAATTGTTTGATTATTTCTAGAATGTTTTAATTCTTCTTGTAAATCTTTATGGGATTTATCTAATTCATCGTCCCCAATCTTTATTAGATCGTTTGTCTTTGTACTTATCGCTGTTCCTTCAAATATAATATTTTTATTTAAGTTCTCTATTGTTCCACCAGTTCCACTAGTATTACTAAATGAATTAATTATATAACTTAAAATATCTCTACGTACAGTCTCAAATACACTTCTAAATTTATCATAATGATGCGAAAAAATATAAAGATTCCATGCAGAAGTATTGAATTCACTATTATTGTAATGTGGTACAAATTTATTAAACATTAACGTACTAAATTTACTATCCTCCCCAAATGTAGATCTTGTATAATTTAATATTTTACTAATAAACAATCCTATATTTAAACCACCCAACTCACGATTATCACCTCTATTTACAATATCAAATGTTGGTGTATGCATTAAATAAAGATATATTGATATTAAACAATTCTCAAAATCAGTAAAATTATTAAACAATTTCGTCATTCCTAAAACTGCTATATTATTTCTTGCCTCATTGTACATTCTAAACGCTGAGTTTCCTATATTTAATGAAGTACTTTCTTGTGTAATAACATTCACATTTGTTGTGCTATAGTTTGGATTTTCACCAGAAAAATCATCTTCATTAAAAGACGCGTTATTTAATATAAACATTTTATCATCTTTATTTTTTACTTTTTCACCAATCATTGGCTCGAGAAGAATATACTCATTTTCAAATGGTTTATTACTTGGAACAAAATTCTTTAATTTCTTTGTTATATTATCTTTAAAATGAGCTTCAAATATATCAGCCTTTTTGTGACTCAATGGATACAAATAAAACTCGTCACCGTCAACTTTATAATCATCTATTTCGAATTTTGACTTTACAAATAAAATCTTATATATCTCTTCAAAGTTATCTGATAAATCTGATCTATTGAAATCATTGAGACTATCTATGTAGTCCTTAAATTCCCCTCCACTGTCATATAATTTCTCGAGTTCTTCTATTATTACTTCCCTCTTTAGATAAACTGACTCACTTAGTAATAATGTTGATAAATAAATATCTCTTAAAAACTCATACAATACACTTAATGGAATACGATTGTGACCCATTAGACTAGTTTTTTCTGTCCTGTCTCTAATATAATGTTTCAAGACCTTTGATTCTACTGTTTGATTAATACTATTAACCATTTTTTGATTAGCACTTGACAGACTACCTCCAAAGTTAAATACATCTAATTCAAGTAATTTCTTTTTAAGATTGTCATCAGATACTGTGTGCTGAAGTATTGTAAATACTTGAAGATATTTTATATACAAATTAATAATTTGATTTGGATTAATCGTTTTAAATATTTTTTCTATTAAACCCATCGTTGGTGGATCATCGTCTCCCATATCTAATTCTTCCCTTATACCAATTGCAATTATTGGTTCCTCTTGATTGAATATAGATATAATATACATCGCTCTTTCTGGTGTAATTACGGACCAGTCGAGATTCTCAGCATAACTCGATATCTCCCCCTCGTCTTTGACAAATGGATATTTTGTATACTTTTCAAGTATATCTTGCGTTGGTTTATAAAATTCAGTGAGATCTTTGGGTTTTGAAGTAATGGCTTTTCTTATTTGTTCTGAAGTAGATTTAAACTTTTTACTGGTTAAAATATCTATTGAGTCTTCAAGATTAATAGTATTTATTGTTTCCGTTGTTAATTCTACAGTTGAACCAAGTGAATTAATTGTTGCACTTGTTGTAATCTCATCACCATTTAATTTTACACTTGAAACTAAATTTCGGTGTTTAGTTTCGTCATATCTTCTAAGTATATTCTCAATTGATTCATCATTTTTTACCATAATCTCCTTATTATTGATTTTTATCTTTCTTGAATCACTTAATACTCCATTTGTACTATAATTTACACCAGTTAACCTTGGTATTTCTGAATAGACAGCATAAACACTACCATCAATTAAAATCCTTTTCATTCTATTTGAATTGTAAGTTTTTTCATTTAATTTTCTATATTTTTTGTCGTAAACATTTCGATCTAAGTTAGTAATCTTAATATTTGATAGTGAAATCTCATATATTTTGTTTGATGTAAACCAAAAACCAGTATTACAATCTTTAACCATATTATTAAATAACTCCATTTGAGATTCTTTAATAGTTTGATTTTTAATAGTCAAGATATTTGAACTAGTCAAATCTATTAAAGATAACTTAGAATTCCCACTTTCAAACAACATATAATTATTAACAAATTCCTCTACTAATATTTTATTATCTTCCTCAATGTAAGTAGGAACGACCCTATTGTCTGGGACTCGAATTACACCAGGTCCTCCATCTGATAACTGAAGATCTTCTTGGTTATCCAATTTTTCTCCTTTTTCATTTACATATAATATTGGATACTTATCTTCTTTAAAGGAATGATAGTTTGTTGAACCTGGTGACATTCTTAATAATGTTGATACCCTTAGATATTTTCTTAAAGAGTTAAACATTACTTGATCTTGTTTATCATCTGTTCTATTTTTTGGTAACTTTCCCTGTGATATTAAGTCTATTTCATCCTTATTTGTTCTTGTAAAGAAAACTTCATCTTGTCTGAGAATATCTGGTAAATCCTCTCTTACAATATATTCTTTTGTTGTTGATAAATTTACGTGTGATTTCGCAAATTTTAAAAAATCATCATTTGTCTTACTATTACCTTTACCTTTAAGACCTTCCTTTGATGAACGAGTATTTGGAGTATTAACATAATCACTATCAAGTTGACGTACATCATTTGACCCAAGTTGAATGAATTTATAAATAAGTTGAATAAGTGATAATTTAGAATTTGATACTGCCTCATCACTTAGAATTATCGTATCAAGAGGTTTATCGAATAATGTAATTTCATTTGATTCTTTTGAACCATCCACCAATCCCATCACTTTACCTTCGTCTATATATATATTTATAATCTCTGATACAAAGTAACACCTTAATTGTCCTAGTAATACAAAATTTTGTATAGCATCTCTTAATTTCTCTAAGTTAACCTTGTTGTTTAACACCTCTCTATTATCAAATATATACATAATTACACTTATTAATTCTATTATTGAATCTGTTGGAATAAACTTTAAAAAAATCTTATTCTTTTTTAAATAAGATACAACAGAACCAACAAATCCTGTAATATATTCTGGTGATTCCTGTGATATTGATGACCCTGTGAATAATTTCTTGTATTCAGATTCTAATTTCTCTATTGAATACTTCTCAATAAAATGGTATTTCCTTTGGAGAATTGTTGGGCCTCTTGTATCCCCTATTGAACTATCTAAAATACCCTTATCAAAATTACCAATTGATTCTTCTAATTTACGTATTACTTTCTCATTCTTTTTATCGTAAGTATAACTTGCATCTAATCTGTTGAATTCATCATTTAGTTTATAACTATTCACTGTTACAATTTCTTTATCACTTTCAATCTTTAATACTTCATCAATTATATTTATTCTAAAATCATTAAGAATTGTAGTTCCAAGTATTGATGGAAATAATTGTTTATTTTCAACTACATTAGATTTCATTTCATCTAAGTTCTCCCCTGGAATTGTATTTTTATATGGTAGTTCTGGTATTAAACTAAACCCACTCCTATCTTCCGAACCAAATCCTGAACCAAACCCGATTCCAGCCGCAAAATCTGAACCAGAACCAAAATTGTTTTGACCTTGGTTTTGGTTTTGGTTTTGGTATTCTCCTGTTGTAAATGTCATTCCATCTATATTGTACTGTTTACTTCCATCTTCACCAACCCCGACATTGACATTTCCCGATACAATTTGTTGAGTCCTTCCATTATTGTCTGTGTATGTAATTACGGCATTTCCTGTTTCTGGATCCTGAGATATATCTGTTACTCTCTCAATTGTTACACTTAATGGTGGAACAATTCTATCGCTACCGCGATCCCATTTTGAAAAGTCTATAAATGAACCATCTTTGTCAACTGGCTTGTCACTTGGAAGAGGATCTTCTTCAGAACCAATATTCAAATATAAATTATAAAGTAATGTGTCAGAATCCAGAGACTTCATATAAATCTTTACAGAAATTATTTTTACTATAAAAATTTATCAAACTAAAAATAAACTTTTTTAATCTTCAATTAAAAAGTTTCAAGCGCAGCGTTTGAGCTTTGCTCGCCTTTTTGTCATGACTTTTCTTAAAAGTCTAATTTTATTTATTTTCTTTTAATCTTTTGATTCGGTTCTCTAAAGCTTTGATTTCAAAATGATTTTCCCCAGATCTATCCAATTTTAATAATTGCAGTTCTAATTCAAGATCTTCAATGTCAATATCCTTATTATCATACTCATCTTTTTTATTTCTTTCTAGCATCTTTGATATAAAATCTAAATCACTAATTGATGGTACTTTTCCTAAATCATCAAATGTATCTGAACTTTCAATTGAATCTGTCGAATCTGTTGATACATTACTTCCCGCAGAAGTTATACTTTCTCTTCTTACTGTCTTACCTTGAACACCACTAGCAGCCACACGACCACTTTTCATTCCAGATCTTGCCGGTGGTTTTAGTGTTCCCGCTGATGCAATTCTTCCTGGTTTGTAATCACTTGGATCATAGAATTCATCTTTATCTTCTGGATGTAAACCAAAACGTTTGTTCTCTAAACAGAATGAACGAATGGTTTGTTTAATTCTAAGAGTTTCTTGGTCGTCCT
>Ga0316207_10003406_pt1 | contig 14825 bp, 11 predicted proteins | sample 6weekpyrite_MG_FD_204943 | JGI IMG/M metagenome (GOLD analysis project Ga0316207, IMG submission 204943) | Microbial mat bacterial communities from mineral coupon in-situ incubated in ocean water Damariscotta River, Maine, United States -... | ecosystem: Environmental > Aquatic > Marine >... | reverse complement strand
ACAGTCTACATGAAGGTAACTGAAAAAAGCATCGATATGACCGTACATATTAGTCGTAGACAGTTTCTAAGAGGTGATGTGCAAGGAAAGCACGCACCGATACGCCCACCTTGGTCGCAACAAGAAGATTTGTTTCTAACGCGGTGTACCACATGTGGTGATTGTGTTGAGAATTGCCCAGAAGTTATTTTGAAAAAAGATGTTGGCGGGTATCCACTGATTGATTTTCATTTAGGTGAATGTTCTTTCTGCGAAATATGTATGGAATCGTGTAAGTCTAATGCCTTTAGCCATACAGAGTCTCCATGGCGATTATCATTATTTATCAGTGATGATTGTTTAGCCCAAAAGGGTGTTGTTTGTTCAGTGTGCGCTGAGCAATGTGAAACACGCGCAATTCGTTTTAAACCCGTGGTAGGTAGTGTATCAGTGCCGAATGTGGTTGCGGATTTATGTACTGGCTGTGGTGCATGTATTAAGCCATGTCCAGAAACGGCATTGTCATTGTCATATCAATAAAAAGGAATCAGATCATGAATATTGCTGGTGTTGTTATTTATGCAAGCCCTCACTCAGAAATGGGGGTGAAATCCCAACTCGCTGCCTTACCCGGTGTTGAAGTACATGCAGTGACAGATGAAGGGAAAATGGTCGTGACGATTGAAAATCTATATGAGTCTGATTTGGCAGATACGGTGATGCAGATGCAAAGTCTACAAGGTGTGCTGTCAGCATCGATGGTGTATCACCATAATGAAAATCATATCAATGTAGGAGATCATCCTAATGAAACAGTCTAGACGTGATTTTATTAAAATGAATGCGGTTGCAGCCACTGCCGCTGTTGCTGGGATTACTATTCCTGGTATGGAAAAGGCAATGGCAGCACAAGAAAGGGATATGATTCGCTGGGATAAGGCACCATGCCGCTTTTGTGGTACTGGCTGTAGTGTATTGGTGGGCACACAAAATAATCGTGTGGTAGCAAGCCAAGGTGATCCAAAATCGCCAGTGAACCGAGGTCTAAATTGCATTAAGGGTTATTTCCTTTCAAAAATCATGTATGGCAAGGATCGGTTAACTAAGCCACTACTTAGAAAGACGGATGGGAAATATGACAAGAATGGTCAGTTTGAAGAGATTAGCTGGGATGAAGCCTTCGATATTATGGCCGAAAAGTGGAAGCAGGCGATAAAAGAGAAGGGGCCAACCGCAGTGGGTATGTTTGGTTCTGGGCAATGGACCGTCTGGGAAGGCTATGCTGCATCAAAATTATTTAAAGCAGGTTTTCGGTCAAACAATATTGATCCAAATGCACGTCATTGCATGGCATCTGCTGTTGGGGCATTCATTCGAGGGTTTGGTGCAGATGAACCCATGGGCTGTTATGAGGATTTAGAGCATGCTGATGCCTTTGTTTTATGGGGATCAAATATGGCTGAAATGCACCCCATTCTTTGGACACGTTTGAGTGATACGCGATTAACCAAACCAGGATGTGAAGTGCATGTGTTGTCTACTTTTGAGCATCGTTGTTTTGATTTAGCTGATAATGGGATGGTATTCACACCTCAAACAGATCTCGCCATTCTAAATTACATTGCAAACTACATTATTCAAAACAAGGCATATAACAAAGCATTCATTGATAAACACACCAATTTCACAAAAACCGTGACAGATATCGGCTATGGGTTGCGTCCAGAACATCCATTAGAGAAAAAGAAAACGGGTAAAGGCGGCAAGCTGACTAAAATTAGTTTTGAGGAATACGCTGAGTCAGTTTCTAAATACACGCTGGAATATGCGTCTGAATTAAGTGGTGTACCAAAAGAGAAACTTGAGAAGCTTGCAAAGTTATATGCGGATCCAAAGAAGAAGGTAACCTCATTCTGGACCATGGGCTTTAATCAGCATACACGCGGCGTATGGGCAAACGGCCTTATTTATAATATACATTTATTAATGGGAAAAATTTCAGAGCCAGGAAATAGTCCTTTTTCATTAACAGGACAACCGTCGGCATGTGGTACAGCGCGTGAAGTCGGCACCTTTGCACACCGCTTACCAGCCGATCTAGTAGTTAAGAAAAAATCGCACCGTGATTTTGCAGAAAAAATATGGAAACTGCCAGAAGGCACCATTCCTGCCAAACCTGGTTACCACGCGGTATTACAAAATCGCATGTTAAAAGACAGTAAGTTAAATGCATATTGGGTGATGTGTAATAATAATATGCAGGCAGCAGCGAATATTAATGAAGAAGGTTTACCTGGTTATCGCAACCCAGATAATTTTATTGTTGTTTCTGATCCATATCCCACTGTTACTGCACAAGCTGCAGATTTAATCTTGCCAACAGCAATGTGGGTGGAGAAAGAAGGGGCTTATGGCAATGCTGAACGTCGTACTCAATTCTGGCGTCAACAAGTCACAGCGCCGGGTGAAGCGAAATCGGATCTCTGGCAATTGGTTGAATTTTCAAAACGCTTTAAGGTAGAAGAGGTATGGCCGGCTGAATTAATCGAAAAGATGCCCGAATATAAAGGAAAAACACTTTTCGACATTCTTTATCGCAATGGACAAGTTGACAAGTATGATATTGAAATTGTCACAGACAGCAAAGGGAATGAATATCAAAATGATGAAATGGATGCATTTGGTTTCTATATTCAAAAAGGATTATTTGAGGAATACCGTGTATTCGGTACGCATGGCCCTAAGAAGGGACATGATCTAGCCAGTTTTGAAACTTATCACAAATCACGAGGTTTACGTTGGCCTGTTGTTAATGGTGTCGAAACGCAATGGCGTTACCGTGAAGGATACGACCCATTTGTCGGAAAAGGTGAGTCAGTAAGTTTTTACGGAAAAAAAGATGGTCGTGCCAATATTATCACCGCACCTTTTGAACCCGCCGCTGAGTCACCTGATAAAGAGTATGACTTATGGCTGTCAACTGGACGAGTGCTAGAGCATTGGCATTCAGGAACAATGACACGACGTGTTCCTGAGCTTTATAGGGCTGTACCCGATGCGGTTGTTTTTATGCACCCTAATGATGCTAAAAAACGTGGTTTACGTCGCGGCCTTCCTGCAAAAGTAATGAGTCGCCGTGGTGAAATTGATGTGCTTGTTGAAACGCGCGGTAGGAATAGACCTCCCGAAGGCTTGGTGTTTATCCCATGGTTTGATGCGGGCAGGCTTGTTAATAAACTGACACTTGATGCGACCGATCCCTTATCTAAAGAGACTGACTTTAAAAAATGTGCAGTGAAGATAAGCAAAGTATAAACAGAACAATGGCAATCATATTTAACAAGATGGAGATAATATGATGAAAATTTTACAACGAATCATGTTTTTTATGCTGTTTGCAGCATTTGCGCAAACAATATATTCGCAAGATCATGGTGGTGTGAAGTCATTGCGAGGGAATGCGGATATACAACAAGGCTCAATTAAGCCTACGCAGAAACGTTGGCAATCGGATCGTGAGCCGATTGATCGTGCATTTGTACATCAACCACCAATTATTCCCCATAAGATTGTTGGCTATCAGGTAAATAAAAAAGCGAATAAATGTTTAACCTGTCATAGCTGGACCAATTACAAAGAATCGGGTGCAACTAAGTTAAGCATGACGCATTTCACTGACAGAGATGGCAATGATTTGTCAAACGTATCTGCGCGCCGGTATTTTTGTACGCAATGCCATGTACCACAATTCGATACTAAACCTTTGGTTGAGAATACTTATCAACCTATACGTGCATTAAAGGGGCGGTAAACACTCCGCAATTTAGCGTTTTATTCAATCATGCAGAAGTGAAATTATGATTAAACGATATATTAGTATTCTAAAAAAACCGTCAGCCCGATACTCTCTAGGTGGAATTACGATAATTGGTTTTTTTGCTGGGATTATATTTTGGGGTGGTTTTAATACCGCGATGGAAGCGACTAATACAGAAACTTTTTGTATTTCATGCCATGAGATGCAGGAAAATGTATTTCGTGAATATCAGGATACCATTCACTACAGCAATCGAAGCGGAGTGCGGGCAACATGCCCCGATTGTCATGTCCCTAAGGAGTGGGTGCATAAAGTTGTTCGGAAAATAAAGGCAACAAATGAACTCTATCATAAGGCCTTAGGATCGATTAATACGCCAGAGAAATTTGAAGCTAAGCGTTTAAAGTTAGCGCGTAATGTTTGGCGGGAAATGAAGGCGACAGACTCAAGAGAGTGTCGTAACTGTCATGATTACAACTCAATGGACTTTTCTTTTCAACAACGCCGTGCCATTGCGCAACATAGCAAAGGCTTTGAAGAAGGTAAGACTTGTATTGATTGCCACAAAGGAATTGCACATTCTTTGCCTGCAATGTTTGAAGAAGATCCAAGTTCTGCGATTGATATTTCAGCAGTAAAATAAATTAAAGGGAAAAAGAACGCCGTTATATGAGATAACGGCGTTCTTCGTTTTACTTAACGTCAATCATTTGAACCGATCCGTCGGGCATGATTTCTGCCATTGAACCTTGCGGTTCTTCAAGGAAGAAGAGAATAAGGACAAGAACAGCAGCGCTGACGATGCCAATAAACATAAAGAATTGGTCATAACTAACAAGTGAATTTGCTGTCAGGAAGATAACGGCACCAACGTTACCAAAGGCACCGACCATACCAGCTATTTGACCAGTCATACGGCGTTTAACCAGCGGTACCATGGCATAAACCGCACCTGAACCTGCTTTTGAGAAAATACCAGCAACGATAGTCAGCCCAACAACCATCCATACAGGCCAAGCTTGATTAACGAACCCTAAAACAAGGAATCCGCCAGTGATGCCAACAAAAACGATAATGAGGGTTAACTTACGGCCAATTTTATCACTAATCCAACCACCAGCCGGTCTGGCTACTAAATTAATAAAAGGATAGATGCCCGCTAATAATGCGGCAGTAATCTTCGGTAGCTCAAACCATTCAACATAAAATAACGCCAGCATGGAGACAACGGCTAGCTCAGTACCAAATGTCACCAAGTACGCAAAGTCGAGAATCGCTACTTGTTTGAACTTATATTGGTGCAATGCCGGTACAGGTGTTTTTAAAATATGACTATTAATACTCCATATTTTCCAAATTTGTATGGCATAGATCGAGGCTAATGCAACATAAATTAATGTGCTGACTTCTGCATTAATGAGCCCCATGTTAGTTGGTGAGAGTTTCCAGTTGAGAACACCTAACGCGAAGAAAAGTGGAATATTCATCAACATGTAAAGGAATAGATCGCCTTTGCTGGTGATTTCCATTGCACCTGTTTTCTTTGGTTTAAAGTAAGTCGACCCTTTGGGTGTATCACTGACACTAAAGAAGTAAATAACCCCGTATGCAATGGCGGCAATACTTGCAGCAGTTAAAGCCACACGCCAACCACTAGCATCCCCAACACTAGCGGCGATAAAGGGTAGTGTCATTGCCGCACCTGCAGAACCAAAGTTACCCCAGCCACCATAAATACCTTGCGCTATACCGGTTTGTTTAGCAGGGAACCATTCACCAATCATTCGAATGCCAACAACAAAGCCAGCTCCAATAAAGCCAGAAAGAAAACGCATGATCGCGAGTTGTTCATAACTTTCGGCCCAAGCAAAGGCAATACTGATGCCACCACCTAATACCAAAATACTGGTATACATAATTCGTGGGCCGAGTTTATCAACGAGCATTCCAACCACAATACGCGCTGGAATCGTCATGGCCACGTTTAGTATTAAGAGCACCTTGGTTTGTTGATCAGTTAGGGACAGTGCTTCTTTTATGAAGGGCATCATCGGACCAAGACCAAGCCAAACGACAAAGGTCATAAAGAAAGCAAACCACGTCATGTGTAAAATGCGGTAGCGCCCAGTAAATGAAAGAAGATTAAATTTTTGTTCGTCGGCCATGATATTTTCCTAGCTATAATTTTCCTGCTACTCCTAGAGCAACTAGCGTGCCATTTATGAAAAGATGGCTTTATTTTTTTGAAGTATAAGCTGCGTAGCTAAAGAAAAATTAGCAAACCAACAGTATATAAAGGTTATAGAGGCAAACGGTTTCTTAATTTTCCTCTATGGACTTTTTAGAATGTCTTATCGCAGTGCATTAAAATAGGGCACTACATGTTACAAATGTTTTATATTGTGGCATTACGATAATTGAACGCACTCTTTCAGTGCACTTATTCAAGATCTAGTTAGTTAATAAATTTTACTTCATATCACCTCATCAAATAATTCTTCTATTAATCAGCTACTTGTACCTTTCCTTTAGTAGAGAGCGCTATTTTAGGGCTCACTAATATAACTGGCACGGTAGTTGCTCTAAGGGGGTAAACCTACGAAACAAAGTAAGACCACCAGATTTGGAGTGCGGTATGAAGGAAAGATTAATAGTAATTGGTAACGGCATGGCAGGCATGCGCACTGTGGAAGAAATCCTTAAGTTAGATGCCGAGGCGTATGACATCACTGTCTTTGGTGCTGAACCATACGGAAACTACAACCGCATTATGCTTTCACCTGTGTTGGCAGGTGATAAAACCATTGATGAAATCATGATTAATGATGAGCAATGGTATGTTGATAACAGTATCACCCTGCATAAGGGTAAGACGATTATCGATATTGATCGCAAAGGCCGAAAGGTTATCGTCGATGATGGTAGTGAGCACGAATATGATCGACTTTTGATCGCAACCGGTTCTAATCCTTTTATGATTCCATTGCCTGGTCACGAGCTCGATGGCGTGATTGCATTCCGTGATATTAATGACGTTGATATGATGATCGATGCGGCAAAGAATCATGAACATGCAGTTGTCATTGGTGGTGGCCTACTTGGTTTAGAAGCAGCGAATGGATTAATGCAGCAGGGTATGAAAGTGACCGTGCTACATATTGTTGACACCTTGATGGAACGGCAGATGGATTCGGTTGCCGGTAAGATGCTACGTAAATCTCTCGAAGAACGTGGCATGGAAATCCTCATGCCCGCATCAACAAAAGAAATTGTTGGCGACGCATGTGTTGAAAAAGTTGTTCTTGAAGATGGACGTGAAATCGATTGTGGCATTGTTGTTATGGCAGTGGGCATTCGACCCAATATTGAGCTGGCAGAGAAGGTCGGTATTCATTGTGAACGCGGCATTGTTGTTAACGACACAATGCAAACATTTGATCCACGTGTGTACTCTGTCGGTGAATGTGTACAACATCGTGGCGAAACGTATGGGTTGGTTGCGCCATTGTTTGAAATGGCCAAAGTATGTGCCAACCACCTTGTCCAGCATGGTATTGCGCTTTATGAAGGTTCTGTTACCTCAACAAAACTGAAAGTAACTGGTATTGATCTTTTCTCAGCGGGTGATTTTACTGGCAATGATGAGACAGAAGAGCTCGTATTCCAAGATGCCTCTCGTGGTGTTTATCGGAAATTAGTACTCGAAGATAATAAGGTAAAAGGTGCCGTCATGTATGGCGACACCATTGATGGCTCTTGGTATTTCGATCTCATGCGAGACGAAACGGATGTCAGCGATTTTCGTGAAAAGATTTTGTTTGGCCAATCACACCTCGGTGACTCAGGGCATGGTGATGAAAATCGCATAGCTATGATGGCAGACACAGCAGAGATATGTGGTTGTAACGGTGTTTCGAAAGGCGACATTGTTAATTCAATTAATATTAATAAACTTCTCACACTTGAAGAGGTTCGCGCACATACTAAGGCATCAAGTTCTTGTGGTTCTTGTACTGGTTTAGTGGAAAGTTTATTAGCTCATACGGTTGGCGGTGATTACTCTGTTGCACCTCACCTTAAACCAATTTGTGCATGTACCGAACATACACATGACGAAGTGCGTGCTGCGATTAAGACGAATGAGCTTAGATCTGTCCGTGGAGCAATCGATTTCTTGGAATGGAAGACCCCTGATGGTTGTAGCAAGTGTCGTCCAGCATTGAACTATTATGTAATGTGTCAGTATCCGGACGCAGAAAGTGACGATGGTCAGTCTCGCTTCATTAATGAACGTGTTCACGCGAATATCCAAAAAGATGCAACTTACTCAGTTATCCCTCGTATGTGGGGAGGCGGCACAACGCCAACAGAGTTACGTGCTATTGCGGATGTGGCAGATAAGTATAAGGTGAAAACGGTTCATGTAACAGGTGGTCAACGAATTGGTTTATATGGGCTGACTAAACAAGAGTTACCAGAAATATGGGGTGACCTTAACAAAGCTGGTTTAGTGTCAGGTCATGCCTACGGTAAGGCATTGCGTACGGTTAAAACTTGTGTAGGTAAAGAGTGGTGTCGTTTTGGTACGCAAGACTCAACACAATTGGGTGTTGATTTAGAAAAAATGACTTGGGGTTCTTGGACGCCGCATAAATACAAAATGGCCGCATCAGGTTGTCCACGTAATTGTGCTGAAGCAACCATTAAAGATTTTGGTGTTGTCTGTGTTGATTCAGGTTATGAGTTACACATTGGTGGTAATGGCGGTATTAAGGTGCGTGTCACTGATTTACTTTGCACGGTTAAAACACCTGAAGAGGTGCTTGAGTATGGTGCTGCCTTTATGCAGATTTACCGTGAGGAAGCACACTACCTTGAACGGACAGCGCCTTGGATCGAGCGTGTTGGTTTGGCTTATGTGAAAGAACATGTTGTTGATGACGAAGCAAATCGTAAGTCACTAGCAGAGCGTTTCCATTACTCTCAAAGTTTTGCACAAGATGATCCTTGGGAAGCTCGTGCTAAAGGTGCTGAGAAGCACGAGTTTGAAGCACTGAAAAATATTAACGCGTAATAAATTGCGAGAACAAGATAATGAGTGAAGATTGGATTGAAGTAGGGTCATTAAATGATATTCCAAAATTGGGTGCGCGTGTAGTGAATGCGCCGGATGGTGATATCGCGGTGTTTAGAACAGCATCAGATGGCGTGTTTGCACTGCGTGACGAGTGTCCGCATAAGCAAGGACCGCTTTCACAAGGTATTGTGCATGGTGATCGCGTTTCTTGCCCGTTGCATGACTGGAAAATCATGCTGGATTCTGGCAATGCGGTCGCACCAGATAAAGGTTGTGCGGCAAGTTACCCCATCAAAAGGGATGGCGAAACGATCTTTTTATCGTTGACACCGAATGAAGGCTGTCCTAACGAGGAATAACAGGCAGGTAGATATAAAATGCTTTTTGGACGTAAACAAAAGAACCCGATTAAGATAGCCGATAAAGGCGTGGTTGAGTGGAAGTACACAACATGTGGCTACTGTTCAACGGGGTGTTCTATCGAAGTTGGCTTGGATAAGCAGGGTAAAGCAGTTTCAAGTCGAGGTGTTGCGAGTGCGGATGTAAACCGTGGCAAGTTGTGCCTAAAAGGTATTTTTGAACATGAATTATTTTACACCGCCAATCGTGGTCGCGTGCCATTAATGCGGGATAAGATTCATGATGAGTTTAAAGAAAGCACATGGGATACCGCTTTAGATCATACCGCGAGTCAGATTAAACAGATTCAAGAGCAACATGGGCGTGATGCGTTTGCGATTGTATCAACGGGTCAAATAATGACCGAGGAATTTTATACCCTTGGGAAATTAGCGCGTGGTGTCATTGGTACCAATAATTACGATGGAAATACCACGCTTTGCATGTCATCCGCAGTATCAGGCTATAAACGATCGTTTGGATCGGATGGGCCACCGGGCTGTTATGAGGATTTCGAACATACCGAATGTTTATTAGCAATTGGTTCAAACTTACCCGAACAACACCCGATTATTTTTTGGCGTTTAAAGCAAGCACTCGAAAAAAGAAAATTTCCGGTCATTGTGGTTGATCCACGTGTCACGATGTTTGCACAAATGGCAGATATTCATTTGCCTGTGACACCTGGTACAGACGTTGTTTTATTGAATTCGCTAGCTTACGTGATTTTGGATGAAGGTCTTGAAGATCGAGAATACATTAATGCACACACGAATGGCGCGAAAGAATTTGAAGAATTAGTGTCTCAGTACGATCCTATTACTGCCTCACGTATTTGTGGCATTGATGAAGATACGATTCGCAATGTGGCGCGTATCTACGCAAAAGCCGGTGCCGCTATGACAATCTGGACAATGGGTATCAATCAAAGTACGCATGGGTCTGATGGTGTCGTCGGTATTAATAATTTAAACCTGATCACAGGTAATATTGGCAAACCGGGTGGGACGAGTTTATCGATCACTGGTCAATGTAATGCCATGGGAACCCGTGAATGGTCATCTTGTTCGGGCTTGCCAGGCTATCGTGCACTCGAAAAGCCACAAGATAGAAAAGACATTGCGGAGTTCTGGGGTATTGAAGAAGATTTTTTACCCGAGAAGCGTGGTTTATTCCAAACGGATATTTTCCCTGCGATTGAAACAGGTCAAATTAAAGGCCTGTGGATTATTGCGACCAATCCAATGACATCAATGACGAATACCGCCCGTATTCGTAAGATTCTAGCGAAGCTAGATTTTCTTGTTGTTCAAGATGCCTATGCGGATGTTGAAACAAATGAATACAGTCATGTTTATTTTCCAGCGGGTATTTGGGCTGAAAAAGAAGGCTGTTTCACGAATACGGAACGTCGCGTTAATTTAATTCGTAATGTGTTGCCGCCGTATGAGCAAGCAAAGCCAGATCTATGGATTTTTAATCAAATGGCAACGCGTTTTGAGAATGGTGCGAAGGTAAACTTTCCAGAAACGGCTGAAGGAGCATTTGAAGAAATGCGCCAGCTGTCAAAAGGGCGCATGCTTGATTATTCCGGCATGAGTTACGATAAATTAGAACAAAACCGTGGTATTCAGTGGCCATGTCGTGAAGACGACGGTAAAGAAAATGGCAGCCAACGTTTATATACCGATGGTAAATTCCAGTATGAAGATGGTCGCGCAAAACTGATTCCATTACCGTTTATTGATAACAATGAACGACCAGATGATGACTATCCTTTCTGGATGAACAGTGGTCGCGTTGTTGAGCATTTTCATACCCGCACACGTACCGGTAAGGTTGGTAATCTTAATAAATTTAGCCCAACGCCTTATATGGAAATGAACCCTGATTCAGCCAAAGAACTTGGGATTACCTCCGGTAGTTATGCGCGTTTAACGTCACGTCGTGGCGATGCGGTTGTGATGGTGCAATTAACCCAACGTGTGCCACCGAATATGGTGTTTATTCCGTTCCATTTTCATGAGTGTGTGAATCGCGTGACCTTAGGTTTATTGGATCCACATTCACGTCAGCCAGCATTTAAACAATGCGCTGTCAAAATTGAACCGGCTAACGATCAAGAAGCCGCTGCTGTCCGTAATGTTGCGGCACGTACTTTTTAATAGATTGAGTGAATCATGTTTAAAGTAAGAAAAGACGAACCCGATTACGCCTTTGTACCCGTTTCTGATAACCCAGAAACAAATCGCTATGGTAAGTCCATTGATTTATCGAATGAACCGGGTGTCGTAACAGGTCAGAGCCTTAATATTAACGGTGATGACGCAGTTAGTGATAACCCTAATCGTTATAAGCAACATGGCTTTTACTTTAACGCAGATAATTGCATTTCATGCCATGCCTGTGAATCGGCCTGTAGTGAAAAGAATGATATGCCACCACACCTTGCATTCCGTTCAGTCGGTTATGTAGAAGGGGGCACATATCCCGATTATCATCGCTTAAATATTTCGATGGCCTGTAATCACTGTGACGATCCGGTTTGTCTGAAAGGTTGCCCGACACGCGCATATACCAAGTTCGCCGAATATGGTGCGGTATTACAAGATCCCGATATTTGTTTTGGCTGTGGTTACTGCACATGGGTGTGTCCTTATAATGCACCACAGCTTGATCCGGTTAAGGGGCGAGTTGAAAAATGTAATATGTGCGTTGATAGACTAGAGGTAGGTTTAAAGCCTGCTTGTGCATCAGCCTGTTTAGCCGGTGCGCTTGATTTTGGTGTGATTGAGACGACACCAGAAAATCGTGACCAACTAGAAGTGCAAATACCCGGTTTTCCTTCGCCGGATATTACAAATCCGAATATTCGTTTTGAACAAAAGAAATCACTGCCACGTGAAATGACACGACCAGATGCCATGCCTGTACGCTATGAGCGTGATGAGCAAGGACAGGGCGAATTTAAAACTAAAGTGCGTGAACAAGCAGATGAAAAGCAATGGAATCTACGTAAACTTCGTTCACGAGAAGATCCATTAGTGTTATTCACCTTAATTTCACAAATGGTGGTGGGTGCTTTCTTGTTGATGTTTATTGGGCCACAATTCGGTCTTGAACAACTGGCGCCAGCGGCTCATTCAACAACGTATTCCGTCTTGTTGTTTAGTCTGCTTGGCATTGAAACCTATGCCTTGTTTATTTCGACCATGCATTTAGGTAAGCCGCATCGCTTTTATCGCGCATTTAATAACCTGCGTTATTCACCGGTGAGTCGTGAAGTAGCTAGTTTGGCCGTGTTTTACAACCTGCTGGGTGCTTATGCGCTGTTGGTAACATTCCCATCAGTGTTAACGGATGGCATCGGTTTATCAACAGGGCTTGTTGCATCACTCACTAATGCCGCAGGTTGGGCTGCGGTGATTGCTGGACCTGTTTCTTTATACTTTATGCATCGTATTTATCGCATTAAAGCACGACCATTTTGGAATCATTGGCAGGTACTCACCACATTCTACGGCAATATGTTTGCATTAGGTGCTTTATTAATAGCACTGGTTTATAGCAGTGTTCTATATGCACAAGGGCAAGATGCTAGTTTGTTATTAACAGTTAGTGCCTACTTGATGCTAGGCGGCCTCGTATTAGAAGCCTTGGGCTTGTGGCGTCATGCAGTCGACATGAACAAGCAGGGTGGTGAAGGGGCAGGTTCACATTATGTGCAATGTACCGAGTTTGGTAAAACATATATGACGCGTAATACAGGTTTAGTGATCTCAATATTGTTGGTAGCTATGTTATTAATGACTGTGCCAACAGGGTTTACGAGTGTCATTAGCCTAGTGGTGATTTCATTGATTATGCTGGCAACGGCTATTGTTGGGCGAGCCTTGTTTTATGTATTGGTTATCCCAACAACTATGCCAGGTGCATTCTTCTGGCGTAATAAAGGATTCCAAGAACATGCGCGTGAAACAGGGTTAGCAGATATGCCGCAAGTTGGTGTTGCACCTGATTCGCATTAATTGATGAGATGATATTGATAGTCAGTTAAATCCTGAAAGGATCTAACTGACTACTCAATAATTAATCGTCTTCAGGCACGCCTTGCCAAAGCATTTCATAACCGACTTCGTAGGTTTCATCACAAAAGTCAGCAAGCTCTGAGAAATGTTTGTTAAACAATTCGTCGGCATGTGACTTTTCATGTTGCTCAAAAGAATTCCAGTAGGTCACAATAACCAAGTCGCCCATGCCTTGTTTAATGGGTTTGTCATCGCTGTCATCTTGGCTAACTGAACCTTCATCAGAGATAAAGCCTGAATTACGAAAAACCTGACCACCGATAAAGCCGCCATTGTCGTCGCCGTAATTGTTTTTAACCACATTACACATTTTGCCGAGAAGTAGCTCGACCTCATCAATAGTGACGCCTGCTTTTAAATCAACCACGTTAAATAGCATGACGCAACCAAAAGGGATTTGAATTGGGTGGAACATTGTTTTTTCCTTTGAGTATTCACTTATAAAGTTGGGTACAGAATACTAATAAATGGGGGCGGTGCACAGGTTTTTCAATAGCAGCAATACCTGTGTTCTGGCCATATTAACGTAAAAGGGTACTGCCCCCTTTATTTGAATTCTCACAAATGGGGGGGTGCACATGTTTTTCAATATTAATTGAATCGAACCAGACGCTAATAAAAGAATATTCAAACATTAGGTTGAATAAACTCAATTATTTAAAGGAAGAGGGCATAAATGGGGAGTCTATATATTGATAGAAATTGGTGAACAAAATATAAGGGCTTTGACGCTAGTTCATTCAATATAAGAAGTAATTTGTTTCTATGTGGGAATAACGATCATGGAGTTCATTGATTTCAGTATGCTTGCCAAATAGATTGCCAGCCTCATCAATTTATTTTTGAAAGCGTATGGTATTCAGTAAATATGTCAGCATCATGTTTTATTATGAAAGCAGCTATATCTTCTGATTTGGCTGTGATATCTCCATCTTTACCTTCAATTAAACCCTTAGTTATTGCGGTCTCAATATATTCACTTTCTTGCAGTGCAATTTCCATGGTTTTGTCATCGACAATGCGGTATTTAACAAAAATGTGACCTGCACAATCAATTTTATTGCATAGTCTAACATTCAAATATTCAGACTCGTTTAGCTTAGAAACATGCGCCTTCATAATGCCATGGCTGATTGAATCACCATTATGTATAACCATGATGATTTGGATAAGACCTTTGTCTTGATCACCAAAGTGATAATAACTCTGTTCTTTATCCTCTACGCTCCGCCATACACCAAAAAGCTGCTCATTAAAGATAAATTCATCTTGAACGCTAATAGGGTTAACAGATGTTGGTATGCATCCATATAGTGGACCTAAAAGAATGATTATTATGAGTACTAATTTTAGGCGATTCATAATCTTGGACCTGTTTATTTAAAAGTTTTTTCTAGTGTATATTAGGTATAAAAGGGTACTGACCCCTTTATTCTTTATTATCAATAGATTTGTTCAGATGCTC
>Ga0316207_10003405_pt1 | contig 14827 bp, 13 predicted proteins | sample 6weekpyrite_MG_FD_204943 | JGI IMG/M metagenome (GOLD analysis project Ga0316207, IMG submission 204943) | Microbial mat bacterial communities from mineral coupon in-situ incubated in ocean water Damariscotta River, Maine, United States -... | ecosystem: Environmental > Aquatic > Marine >... | reverse complement strand
TGTGGTTATCGTTCATTCCATTGAGGCGGCTCTGGATGAGGCGACTCATTCTGCTGCTCATGTAGAAGAAGTGATGATCATTGGCGGCGCATCATTTTATGAACAAATGCTTGAACGTGCAGACCGTTTTTACATTACTAAGGTACATGGTCAGTTTGAGGGGGATGCTTGGTTTCCTGATTATGAGCACTATGATTGGCATGAAGTGAGTCGCCAAGAACGTCAAGCAGATGAAAAGAACGCATATGATTTAACTTTCTTAGTTATTGAAAAATAACAATTTATGTTATTCCCTCAGTTTTTGTGTAACGTTTGTTTACAATTCACCCGTTTAAAATGAGTCTAAATCTCATTATCATTAGTAAGCATTAATATACCTTGGATTTGTGAAATGGCGAATAAGTTGAACTGGGAAAAAGACGGTGTTTACTGGAAATATTCGGGTGATGTTTCTGGCGAGGAAATTATCAAGGCATGCACCTCTATTTATGGTGACCCACGTTTTGATAGCTTGGATTATAAAGTTGTTGATTTCACTAAAGCCTCTTCTATTAATATGACGGATGAGCAGGTTGCCAAAGTGGCTTTCCAGGACTTGGCGGCAGAGTTGTCAAACCCGTCTATAAAAAGTGCCATCATTATGACAGCTGCCGTTGAGTTAGCAGAAAAATTTGCGTCTTTTTTTACCGATTCAAATTGGGAAGTGAAGATATTTTCAGATGTCGATACAGCCAACGAATGGCTTGGTAGGGAAGCGGCTTAGCTTAAGTCGTTATTAAAATTTTTTGATCTGTGGGCAATCAATACTGAACTGCTTGCAATCATCTAGCCTGAGAGCAGTCAGTGAATCACCCCAGAGGCAGCCTGTATCGATTGGGTAGATATTAGTGCTGTCTATCGGTCCAAGGGTTGACCAGTGACCAAAAACGATTCGTAGTTCTGCACTTTTTCGATTAGGTACGGTAAACCAAGGTACTAAGCCCGTCGCTTGTGTCCCAGGTGAGCCTTTTTCTTCCAGTGCTAAGCGACCTTCTGCATCACAATAACGTAACCGTGAAAAACAATTAGTGATAAAGCGTAATCGTTCCCAGTTTTCGAGTTTCTCATCCCATTGATTAGGCTCATTACCATACATCCGATCGAGAAATTCAACATGTGTATCAGACTGTAAAATAGCTTCAACTTCTTTTGCACAAGACTGTGCTGTTGCTAAATCCCATTGTGGGGGTAGGCCTGCATGGATCATGGTGAAGTTGAGTTCATTGTCATGATGTAACAAGGGCAGGTGGCGTAGCCAGTGAGTAAGCTCATCTCGATCTTCGGCATTTAAAATATCATCAATATTATCATTACGATGATATTTTAAATGCCCATTAGCGACGGCAAGCGTATGTAGATCATGGTTGCCGAGAACAGTTGTGGCAGCATCACCGAGCCCTTTTATAAATCGTAATACTGAGAGAGAGTCGGGGCCACGGTTGACTAAATCACCAACGAGCCATAGACGATCATGGCTCGGATCAAAGTTGATGTGATTAAGTAATCGTTGAAATTCATCGTGACACCCTTGGATGTCGCCGATGGCATAGGTTGCCATTAGTGTAAGGTGTTAGGGACAGACAACACGAAGGTAGGGATTTCGGCATCAAATTCAACCCCGTCATCCGCTAACATCTGATAACTGCCATTCATGTCACCGACAGGTGTTTCGAGGATAGTGCCACTGGTATAACGAAAACCTTCGCCTGGGTTTAGGTAGGGTTGTTCACCAATCACGCCATCACCTTGCACCTCTTCACTTTTGCCATTGGCATGATTGATAAACCAGTGGCGGGTGAGTAGGCGAGCAGAGATATTTCCTTCATTACGGATAGTAATGGTGTAGCTAAATACATAACGATTTTCATCCGGCACAGATTGTTCCGAAATGAAATCGGTTTCTACATCGACAGCTATTTTATAGTCAGACTCAGTACTCATTACTTTTACTTTGTTCCTAATATTTCAATACAGTATCTTATAAATTTATAAACGAGTCGCCGCTAAGGCTGCACCCATTAAACCAACATTCGGGTTCATGACAACACGGACTGGCATCACTTCGGTCAGTTTAACCATACGACCTTTTTCATTGAACGCAGTAGTTAGGGTACCGTCTTTTAATTTGTCGATAACTTTTGGTGCGATACCACCGGCAATATAGACCCCGCCAGCTGACATGCATGTTAATGCGAGGTTGCCTGCTTGTTGGCCGTATATTTTAGCAAAGATATGCATTGCCTGCGATGCTAGTTCGTCACTGCCTTCTAGGCCTGCAATTGAAACCGCCGCCGCAGGATCGCCACTGGCTATTGCTTCTTTCATTGCATCGCTTTCTGCAGCAGGGTTTTTATCTCGTAGGAATTCATAAATATTGACGAGTCCGCGCCCGCAACAAACACGCTCATAGGAAACATGACCAAAGCGTTCAATGAGATAGCGGAGTAATTCAATTTGTTCATCATCAACAGGTGCAAAGTCACAATGCCCACCTTCGGAGGACATTACTTCATAGTGGTCATCCTGCCAAACCAAAATACCTTGGCCTAACCCTGTTCCTGCACCAATCAGTGCACATGGGGCGTGATCAGCTACTTTGCCTGTTTGCAGCTCGATAATGTCATCAGGACCAAGTGCTTCAAGTCCGTAACCAACAGCAGCAAAATCATTGATTAAACGAATTTTGGTGATCCCAAGCACATTTTGCATTTTATCGGCATCAAGTTCCCAGCTTAGATTGGTCACCCATGCTTGGCGACCGGTGACGGGTCCAGCGATGCCAAAGCAGGCACTGTGTAGTGCGAGAGTACCTTGTTCCTTGATGATACCGGTGAGAAACTCACTCACCATGTCAGTTAAATCAGCCCAGTCTGCGCTGACATAACGATGTTCATGAAGAATCGTTTTGTTATTTTTTTCATCGAATTCTGCGATTTGCAGTAATGTTTTAGTACCACCAATATCGCCAGCAAGAATTAGCATGTCCTGTGCCCCCTCTGTTTTTATCTGACATCCATTGTTGTTGACCATACCACAGTGTGTCACTCGGTCATATTCAGCAGCATGACGAGTTGGTATTAGAATAAATTGTGGCCTGTTTCACATTTTGGGCATTAAGTATCTTGAGATATTGCAGCTTATAAGCCTAGCGGCCGATAATAAATACAAGGACTTAGCATTATTTCATTAAATATCATTAGGTTAAAGGACTGTGGAATGTGAGCTAAGTCCGCTTTGGGTGTGATGAGTATCTCGGACAGTTTGGTCATAAAGGGTGAGACTGCACACATTACGAATCGCCCCATCGTTGGCTTGAGGAGAATTGATATGTATAAACGTAAAGCAAAGCCAGATTTAATGTTTTTATTAGCGGTGTTTGTCTGCCTTGGCGTACTGGTTTCAGCGACGGTCAATGCACAAGAGCGTCCTCAGCTCGGTTGGTCTATGACCATTAATGCAGAGCCAAACTGTCAGAAAAATAGCCATGAATGGCAGGCCTGTGCAGGGTGGCAGGGACTTGCTGGGAATAATCCTAGTGGTCAAGGTGCGGCAGTACGGTTTTTCCATGATCAACGTCCTAATTTGGGTGTGCTTTGGTACTATTCTCAAGTTAAAAACGAAAATCATATTAATATCAATAAATTAGATGGGTATCAGTCACAAGGTTTTAGTGAACAGTCGCGTTTTAACACTCAGTTTGGTGTTGCATTGCGCCAACAATATCGTCATTTTGGTTTTCAACTCGGCATCGAATCAGAACGGGCTCAGCCATTGAATAGTAACGCTGTATTGTATTTTGGTATTAGTAACCGTTGGTAGTAGAGTTTTCCTATATGCTGGCGATGGTCAGTGGTAGAATGGCTTGTTAATGGCGTTGCTGCAGTGTAGCAACAGCAAAATTTGATTAATTAACAAGTTAGAGTAGATTTCATGGCAAATCCCATTCGAGTTGGCGTCGTCGGCGTTGGCTACTTAGGTAACATTCACGCGAAGATTTATTCGAATATTCCCGGTGTTGAACTCGTCGGTGTGGTTGATGTTGATCGCACTAATGTCGACAAAATTGCAGCACAGTATGGTTGCGAGGCTTATACCGATGCAACCGATCTGATTGGCAAGGTGGATGCGGTGAGCATCGTTGTGCCAACCTCATTACATCTTGAGACTGCGCGACCATTTCTAGAAGCGGGTATTCACATGTTAATGGAGAAACCATTAGCACCCTCATATGAAGAATCACTTGAGTTAGTCGAATTGGCTGAAAAATCAGGTGTCTTATTCCAGGTTGGCCACTTAGAACGTTTTAATGGTGGCGTGATGGAATTGGCCAAGCGAGTCAATAAACCGCGTTTTATGGAAGTGACTCGTATCGGGCCTTTTGTTGCACGAGCAACCGATGTAGATGTGGTAACAGACTTAATGATTCATGACATTGATATTGTGATGTCTTTGGTTGGTGAACCGATTGCTAATATTTCTGCAGCAGGTACGCCGGTGATTACTGATCATATTGATATTGCAAATGCGCGACTTGAATTCGCCAATGGCGTGGTGGCGAATGTCACAGCAAGTCGTATTTCAAATAAACAGCAACGACGTATCCGTGTTTTTGAACAAGAACACTATTACGGCCTTGACTACACTAATCAGCAAATCACGGTAGCATCGACTGAGCCTGCTAAAGAGGGTGAAGCGTTCCCAAGCGTCGTGTCAGAAGAGTTAGCAATAGAACCTCGTTTGCCGCTTAATCATGAATTAGAAGTATTTATCGATACGATTAGAAATGGTGGTACGCCATTAGTGACCGGCAGAGTTGCACTTGAGGCCGTTCGTGTCGCACATATTATTAAGGAGAAAATTACAGCATGTCAGTCGTAAATGATCCGATACCTTTTCTCGATTTATCGGGTGAGTACAATGAGTTAGAAAAAGAATGGTTTGCAGCGATTAATGCTACTGGTCAAACGGGACGTTATATTCTTGGGCCGAATGTACAAGCATTTGAAGAAGAATTGGCTGAGCACGTTGGTTCAGATTATGCAGTGAGCTGTGCGAACGGTACGGATGCACTGATGTTGTCGTTACGTGCATTGGGTGTCGGCCCTGGTGATGAAGTAATCACAACACCGTACACCTTCTATGCAACAGCAGAAGTGATTAGTTTGGTAGGTGCAACACCTGTATTTGCTGATATTTTACCGGACTGTTTTACGATTGATCCGGCTAGCGTTAAAGAAAAAATAACCAGCAAGACTAAAGCGATTATGCCGGTACATATATTTGGCCATCCAGCACGCATGGATGAACTAAATGCAATTGCTAGTGAACGTGGTTTAGCTGTTGTTGAAGATGCGGCACAAGCTTACGGTGCTGATGTAAATGGCAAACGTGTTGGTAGTTTAGGTACAACGGGTGGGTTTAGTTTTTACCCAACTAAAGTGCTTGGTTGCTATGGTGATGGCGGGATTATCACGACCAGTGATAAATCAGTTGTTGAATCGATTAAAAAGCTTCGTAATCATGGTGCGAGTGCGCCTTTCATGCATGATGAGGTCGGTTATAACAGTCGCCTTGATGAAGTGCAGGCTGCTTTATTACGTATTAAATTACGTAAATTGGATGATGACGTTGCTAAACGTCGCGCAGTTGCAGCACGTTATACAGAGCTATTTTCAAGTTCGGCAGTGACCGCGCCTAGTTTGCCAGATAATGGTGGGCATGCTTTTAATCTTTATACGGTACGCATGCCAGATCGTGATAGGGTACGTGGCATTATGAATGACAATGGGATCCCAAGTTCACATTGTTATCCACTTGGTTTGCACTTGCAGGAGGTTTATCAAGACCTCGGTTATAAGGTTGGTGATTTACCTGTATGTGATAAGGCAAGTACCGAAGCATTATCATTACCCGTTTACCCTGCAATGAAGATGGAACATGCAGAGCGTATTGCGGATACAATTATTAAAGCCATTGGTTAATAAAAATAATATTTAGGAGAAGCTTATGCGACTTATTCTGGCTATTTTACTTCCGTGGTTACAATTTTTTACTATCGGTAAACCGATTGCGGGGGTTGTTTGTTTATTATTGCAAATAACGCTGATTGGTTGGATTCCGGCAGCTATTTGGTCAGTGTATGCATTGAGTCAATACAATACTGATAAGAAAATAAAAGCAGCGACAGGGAATTCGCCGGAATAAATTTAACCTGCTGACAAATTAGCAAGGTTAACAAATTCTTCAACAGAAAGTGTTTCAGGTCTTCGTTTAGGATCGATACCAATGGACTCAATTTGTTCGGCATTGAGAAGTGTCTTAAGGCAATTTCGTAATGTTTTTCTTCGTTGTGAAAATGCTTGAGTTACCAAATTAGCTAAATTCTTTTCGTTCTTAGCAACAAAGGGAAGGTTGGTATAAGGTGTTAGTCGAACAATAGCTGACTCAACCTTTGGCTGAGGATCAAAAGATTCAGGTGGCACGATAAAAAGTTTTTCGACCTTACAACGGTACTGCACCATAATTGTCAGGCGGCCTGATTGCCCTCCACCTGGTGTAGCGGCCATTCTTTCTACCACTTCTTTTTGCAGCATAAAATGCATGTCTTTGATGATGGCAGCATGCGAGAGCAAATTAAAAATAAGTGGTGTGGAAATATTGTAGGGAAGATTACCAACAACGCGTAGCGGTTCGTTGTTGTCAGTTAACTGGTTAAAATCAAAGCGCATCGCATCAGCATTATGGATGTTTAAACCGGGATATTTTGTTTTTAATAACTCAAGCCCTAAGATGAGATCTCTATCAAGTTCAATCACATCTAAATTATTTACAAGTGGGAGTATTTCACCTGTTAATGCACCTTGTCCGGGACCAATTTCTACAAGTTTATCATTAGGCTGAATAGCAATAGATTGGATAATACGATCAATGATGTGATCATCGGTAAGAAAATTTTGTCCAAATCTTTTTCGTGCCTTGTGTTTCAAGTGATTCGCCTTAATATCGAACGTTGCTGTTTAGTGCATCATATCAATGGCAGTATTGATAGCAATATCAAGGCTACCGATATCGGCTTGACCGGTGCCAGCTAAATCTAATGCGGTACCGTGATCAACGGATGTACGGATAATTGGTAGGCCAAGCGTGATATTGACAGCGCGGCCAAATCCCATGTGTTTCAGTACAGGAAGACCTTGATCATGATACATAGCAAGGACTGCATCAGCATGTTTTAATTTATCAGGTGTAAATAGTGTGTCGGCAGGAAGTGGGCCAATGAGTGTCATGCCTTGTTGTCGTAGTTTTTCTAACAGTGGAACGATGATATCTATTTCCTCGCGGCCAAGATGGCCATCTTCTCCTGCATGAGGATTAATCCCGCAGACAAGTATACGCGGTGCTTTGATGGCAAATTTTGATTTTAGATCTTGGTGCAAAATAGTTAATACTGTTTCCAGTGACTCACTTGTAATTGCATCAGCAACGTGGCGCAACGGAATGTGAGTTGTTGCTAAGGCGACACGTAATCCTTCTGTCGCTAGCATCATGACTGGTGTTTTTGTTTTGCATAATTGAGCAAGAAATTCGGTATGGCCTGTGAACGATATTCCCGCATCATTAATAATACCTTTATGAATTGGTGCAGTAACCATCGCCGAAAATTCATTCTTTAAACAACCTTGCGTTGCTCGTTCAAGCATCGTTAATACATAGTGAGCATTTTCTTTTTCAAGAGTACCTGTTGTGCAGGGCTGTTTTAGAGCGGTATGTAATAGACAGCAATGACCTGCACGCGCAGGCTGTTCAGCTTGGTAGTCGGGTAAATTAAAACGAAGGCCAAGTTCGTTTGCACGTTGTTGGAAAAGGGTGCGATCACCTAGAATGACGATTTCAACAGGGTAGTTGTGAGTAAGCTGTAAACAAAGGTCAGGGCCGATGCCAGCAGGTTCTCCACTACTGAGGACAATTCGTTTTACATTGGTTTTCATGAAAGTGAGTAACGCCTATGCCGCTACGTACTAATGCAGCATCGCGATTTAAATATCGTTGAGTCGATATTCAACAAAGGCCTCATCACGAATACGACGAATCCAAGATTGTGTTGCATCTTCAGCTTTACGGTCACCAATAAATTTACGTGCTTTAGTGCGTAAAAAAGCTTCAGTGTCATCGTATTCACGACGCTCGAGTAATTGGACAATATGCCAACCAAATTGAGTACGGAAGGGTTGGCTAATTTGACCCTCACTGAGTTTATTCATTTCACGTTCAAAACGAGGTACCAGTGCACCAGGACTACTCCAGCCTAGTTCACCACCTTGTGCCGCTGAACCACGGTCGTCTGAGTGCGCGCGAGCTAGTGCTGCGAAGTCCTCGCCAGCTTCGAGCCTTATTAATAATTGCTGCAACCGAGTACGGGCATCATTATTTGAAGTTAATTCGTTTTGGCGAATTAGAATGTGGCGAGCCAGCGATTGCTTAACAATGTGGCGTTGTTCTACGCCTCGCACATCAGTGAGCATGATGACGTGGAAACCACTTGGACTACGAATGGCATCGCTGACATCCCCTTTTTGCATTGATGTTGCAACATCAACAAAAATGGATGGGAGTTGTGCTGACTTACGCCAACCAAGATCACCGCCGTTAAAGGCCTGTTGTCCGTCTGAACTTGAGGCTGCAATTTGTTTAAAATCAGCGCCGGCACGCAATTGCTGAATGACATTGTTTATTTTTGTCTGAGCGGTATCAACCTGTGTCGCGCTAGCCGCTTCTGGTAGTGATACTAAAATATGGCTGAGGCGATATTCTTTGTTGCTTTCAGAGCGGTTCTTATTGGTGGCAAGAAAGTTATCGATTTCTTGTTCAGTGATCTTAACGCGTTGACGAACGCGGCGTTGCATCAAACGACTGATAATCATCTCTTTACGAATATCCTCACGGAATACACTAAAGTCGAATCCATCAGCTTCAATGGCTGAGCGGAACTCACCAATGCTCATACCATTTTGTTGAGCGATACCCGTTATGGACTTGTTAAGCGTGTTGTCATTAACACGAATGCCGGTGCGTTCGGCAACCTGTAGTTGTAAATGACTGATAATAAGGCGTTCAAGCACTTGACGTCTTAGCACTTCATCTGGTGGTGCGGGTGTATTGCGCTGTTGTAATTGACCTTTGACTGTTTTGATTTGCTTATTCAGCTCACTCTCGAGGATGACATCCTCGTTAATGACGGCAACAATCCGATCAACGCTTGATATGGCGGCATTTGCCGATAATGAAACTGAAATTATTAATAAAAACAAAAGGCTACGCATGAGGGTTCTCGCCGTGCTAAAAACTAGAAAATATCGTTATCGCTTCGTTGTATCGCGATCATAGCCTAGAATACCACGTCCAAGGAATTTTTTAATCCTGTCACCAAAGCTGGTTAATCCCTTGAGTTCAAGCTGTAGTAATAGGCTGAAATTTTCGTCTTCTTGTTCGAGATCGTTGATGTATTCGCGTCCAACAACACGCACAATCCAACAGCAGTTTTCGTACTCAAGGCCAGCAAATGAATCGATAGTACGTTCACGTTGAAGTGAGTAATTCCAGCGCGCCACGGCATTCCACTGCTTACTGAGGGGCCAATTAATAGACAGATCTGTTTGTTCTAGCAGATCACGACGTTGGCGATAAGCAAGGTTGATGATGTGATTGTCGTCAGACTGGTAACGCAGAGAGGCAACACCTTTGTTAGTTTGATTCTCATTCGGATCCCATTGAATACCGGCGCGTGCGCTCAGGTTTTTGGTAAAGCGTGCACTGGCTTCAGCTACGATATCGGAGTTATTGTCCGTATCAACGAGTCTGTTAGGGAGCGTTACTTCACGGTCGTCAAAATAGAATATCTGGCCAATACTCGCAGAGGCGCGTTCGATCCCCGAAGCTTGTTCAATAAATCGCGTGGTAACTGCCGCAGTTAGCTGGTTGGCATCACCAACACGGTCAGCACCGCTAAAACGATTCTCACGGAATAGTTGGTCAAAACTAAAATCAAATAGACCACTATCAAAGACAACATCACGTCCTGATTCATCAACAATTAGATTATCTTGGCTACGCTCTGGAATATTTAAATAATAAAGACGCGGCTCAAGCGTTTGAGTGATCGCTTGTCCACCGAAACTGGTATCACGCTCAAAGAACAAACCACTGTCGATGCTAAAGATCGGTACGCTACGGTCAGGACTGCTATCTGTACCAGCAAGCGTATTATCTAAATCATATTTGGTATAACGCAAACCGATTTTAGGGGTAATAAAGCCGTAGCTATTGCGCAGCGGCAAGCTAATAGATGGTTCAATATCAAAACGACTACCCGTCACGCTATCCTCACGGTTGAAATGAACCGCTTCGGCACGTAACGCATAATCGAGGCCAAAGTGTTGGTCTGGCAGTTTTGCGTTAAAAATAACTTGTGGTAGACGTTCATAAGGGCGACCGGCGCTGGCGATGGAGTCATCAATGGTTTGATAACCTTGTAGCCGGCCAGTTACATTCCAGAAATCGCCTGCATAACTGGCGTCAAGTCGACGTTCGAGGTGAGTAATACTCGATAATTTTATATTACTACCAAGATCTTCGAAGTAATCCTGATCTGATACGGCATTAATATTAGCGCTTACGCGGAAGCGTGGTGTGAAGGTTGAGGTATTTTGGTATGAGAAAAGATAACGATCTTCATCATCATATTCATTATCGCTAGGTAGATATTCAGCAGATACTTTACCCTCAGAAATTTTGCTCAGGTAGCGGTATTCCCCGCCGAGCTGAAAACCACGTTTGCTAAGTATACGTGGCGTGATCGTTGCGTCACGATTTGCGGCAATATTCCAGTAATAGGGGATCGAAAATTCAGTACCGGACTCTTCAGAGTTACCAAAGCTAGGTGTGAGAAATCCGGATTTACGTCGATCATCAATTGGGAAGGTCAAGACAGGGGAATAGAAGAATGGGATTCCCATGAAATTGACAGACACATTGGTTGCCGTACCGACGCCATCGTCATGATTTAATTTAATCTTGTCAGCATTGAGTTGCCAATCATTATTACCGGTTGGACAAGTTGTGTAAGTGGTATTTTTTAAACGAGTGGTATTTTTAATGCCGTCACGTTTTAATTTTTCTGCTGTGCCACGACCATGTTTGTCATACAGATCAAACTTCGCATTGGTAACAGTACTTTTATCGTTCTTCAGATCGAGTAGTAGTGCATCACCACGAATGGCAATATTATTGTCTTCAAGAGAGACATTACCTTTGGCAACGGCACTTTCTTTCTCGCGATTGTAATCAACCGTGTCAGCGAGTAGTCGTTGATCTGCACGCATAATTTCAACATTACCTTTAAATGTTGAAATGCCATCTTTGATTAATGCGGCATTATCGGCGGAAAGCTTAATTTCTGAGTTGCTACGTTCCGCAGCGGTTACATCGACTTTCGCTGAGCGGTTAACGGGTGGGCATGTCGACCAAGGTCCATCACCACCGATACTTTGTGTGTTGGCAACAGGTTTAGCGGGTTGGCTCGTTGCTGCCGTGGTGCTGTGTGGTTTGGCAGGAGCAGGGCGAGTAACCTGTTTCGGTGCTGGTTGGGCAGCAGGTTGTGTTGCTTTAGGTGCCGGCTTTTCTACAACTGTTTCCGTTGCTTTAGGTTTGCTGTCTTTAACAGGTTGGCGATCGGGTAAACTTTCTACAGGTGGTGTCACTGGCCCATCAGGTAGACTGACAGCAGGTACAGGCGTCGTTGCCGGCTTTGTCGGCGACGCCACGCCAGCGTTGCAGCGCCACTCGCCATTTGCTTCTTTGATACACTCCCAGCCGGTTACATCCGCAGCAGAGGCGGTGACAGGGAAATGCCATAATACGAGGCTAGTGCCAAGCAGGCTAATCAGTCGTTTCGGAACTTGTTTCACTAAATATTTGTCTTTGTTATGTCATTTTATTCGAAATATCCCCACCCCAAAATTCGTGGGGCCGACTAAAATCGCATAGAATGGCTGTGGCATCAAATTTTTATTAAGGATAATTCAAGATTGTGACAGGTAGGAACTTTAACTTATTGAATAAACAAGTAATTTTGCTTGGTGTCGTTTTAGGCGTCAGTGCGCTTATTATTGGGCTATTACTCCTAACCGCGCCGGAGAATAAGCCTGAGGCGCAGCCACTGGCCGCAGTGAAGGTGAGCCCCGTCATTGTCCGTACCACGAATATCCAGCCAGAAGTATTGGTAACAGGCCGCTTACAACCTGCAAACCGAGCGTTGCTGCGGTTTGAAACCAGCGGTCAATTAGCACAGCGATTGGTTGAGCCGGGTCAGTTGGTTGAAACCGGCACAGTGTTATTAAGGTTGGATGATGCCGATGCGCGTGATTCGTTGATAGAGGCAAGCGCTAGATTAGATATGGAAAAGGCGGCGGTTAAACGTGATCGGCGTCTATTAGAAATTGCTGTTAAGGATGTGTTGTTACAGCAACAAGAAGTCACGCGTTTACAGCAATTGGGTTCTGAATCCTTAGTCTCTGTATCGAGACGCGATCAAGCCAAACAGAAGTTATTGCAGTTACAAGCTAGTGAAGCGCAATTACGTTATAGCGTGAACACAGCAACGGCACGTTTAGATTCATCACGGGCCGCGCAAGCACGTGCTACTCGTCATTTGGCAAGAACATCCCTCTCCGCGCCTTTTATGGGAACAGTTAATATTGTGAATGTTGAAGTGGGCGACTACATCACACCAAGTGCGATATCGGTGGAGTTGGTGGATCTTGATAATATTGATCTTTACATGGAAGTAGATGGCAGCACTGCCGCCGCCCTTTCTTTACAGCAAACGGTTTCATTACAAGTAAATGGCGAGGCACAAACGGGGGTATTGATTGCGATTCGTAGTGATCCCGATCCTGAAACCTTCACACATGCGGTACGTATTCGTCTCGATAATAAGGGATTACTGCCCGGAACATTGGGTACGGTTCAGTTGCCTTTGCAGATGCAATCGTCAGCATTGGTTGTACCCGTCAGTAGCGTACTTCAGGAGGATGGGCGTAATTACGTTTTTGTTATTAACAAGAATAAACTTGAACGACGAGAGGTGCAGACAGGTACACGAGATAAAGATCGTATTGTGATTGAGTCTGGCTTACAGGATGGCGTGAAAATTGTCGCACGTGATATAGCGGCATTGAGTGATGGACAAAAGGTCGAGTTTTTTAAATAAGCACCTATGTTTCTAATTCGTTTTAGCATTAATAACCCTCTTCTGACGAACATGTTGCTCGTCATTATTTTCATTATGGGGCTGTTGTCATGGAAAGCCATGCCGCAGGAAATGTTCCCCAATATTCAGCTCGATAAGGTACGTATCACGACCATTTTTGAAGGTGCAGCACCCGAAGAGGTGGAACGTCAGGTAACGTTACCGATTGAAGAAGAGTTTGATGGTGTGGCGGATATCGATGTGGTGACATCGACTAGCCAAGAAGGTGTGTCAAATATCTTGATTGAATTGAAGCCTGGCGCGAACGTCGATGACTTTCTGAACGATGCGCGTGAGCGGGTAAATCGTATTACCGATTTACCGGCATTGGCAGATGATCCTGAAGTTGTTCGGCTTGCAGCGCGTTTCCCAGTTATCAGTGTGGCGCTATATGGTGAGATCGCACGTGGTGAGCTTTATGAACGTGCGGATCAGGTTAAACGCCGTCTTTTACAGCTGAATGGTGTGGCTGGTGTGGGTGTGGCCGGCGATCGAGAATGGGAGCTTTGGGTTGTTGTTGATCCGGAACGACTTGCTGCTCGAAATATCGCCTTGGCAGCGGTTATTAAGGCGGTGCGTGATAATTTAGATGATACCCCTGGTGGTGCAATCCAATCAGTTGAAGGCGATATTTTACTGCGTGGTAAGGGTGTTCTACCTGAGCCAGATAAGATTGCAGGCATCGCGATACGTACGAATAAAAGTGGTGGACAGTTATTACTTAGTGACCTTGCCGAGGTGCAATTGCGCTTTGAAGAGGCAAATACCCTTGGTCGGTTTAATGGCAAACCATCGGTCAACCTCACGGTGACTAAAACGGCAGAAGCATCGACTATTGAGGTATCTGATTTAGTCAAAGATCTCGTTTCGCAATTAAGAACAGAATTGCCGAAGAGCCTAGAGCTGGGTTTATTTAGCGATCTTTCGGTTTATGTGAGAACACGACTTAATACGGTGAAATCATCAGGCCTTGTCGGTCTTGTACTTGTTTTATTAGCCCTTTATCTGTTTCTTAATTTCCGCGTTGCGGCTATTACCGCGATGGGGATTCCTGTCTCGTTTTTGTTTGCGATTATGATGATCTATTACTTCAATTACACCATTAATATGGTGTCATTGTTTGCCTTCTTGATTGCGTTGGGGATGATTGTCGATGATGCCATTATCGTCACGGAAAATGTTTATCGTCACATGGAAGAGGGCATGCCGCATTATCGTGCGGCTGAAGTAGGCGCACGAGAAGTTTTTTGGCCAGTGATCGCTTCAACGACGACAACTGTTGCGGCATTTTTACCGATGTATGCGATTGGTGGAACGCTAGGTGCATTTATTGCGGTCATTCCTGCTGTGGTGAGCTTTGCCTTATTGGGCTCACTGTTGGAGGCCTTTGGTGTTTTACCATCACATGCTGCCGAGATCTTGCGGGTAAAAAAAAGCAATCATTCACGCTGGGTTAATTGGTCGGCATTATTGCTTTTTTTT
>Ga0316207_10003404_pt1 | contig 14827 bp, 13 predicted proteins | sample 6weekpyrite_MG_FD_204943 | JGI IMG/M metagenome (GOLD analysis project Ga0316207, IMG submission 204943) | Microbial mat bacterial communities from mineral coupon in-situ incubated in ocean water Damariscotta River, Maine, United States -... | ecosystem: Environmental > Aquatic > Marine >... | reverse complement strand
CTTCGCCCGTCGGTAAGTAAGTCCAAAACGTTGTGCGCGCACCCGAACCACTGGTTTCAGTTAGTGACTCTAACCGATCATTACCGGGATAATAGGTATATGATAAATTGATACCATTAAGCCGCTGCTCACTAGAAACTTTACCGGTAGCGGTATAGTGAATATTACTACGCACAGGTAAACCGCTCGTTATTACATTTTGCACTCGCCCACGGTTATTGCCTTGCCCGGCATCATTCAGATAATACTCAATGGTGGTAATATCCGCCACATCGGTACGCGGGCCATCAATTTCACTTAACTGGTTTAATGGTCCATTGTATTTGTAGGTAGTCGTACGGCTAACCGGCGACCCATCCGGTTTAAAACCAGTAATAGTAACAGACGTACGGTTGCCAAACGCATCATAGGTATAGCGGGTAACTTTGTTTTGACCGGGGGCGACAGAGGGTTCGGTAGTAATAGTGACTTTTCCAGGATTTACTGAGTCATCATAATTATAAGTGATCGTTCTTTCTTCTGATGTTCCCACAGCTATTGGTTTAGATATCACAAGCCCGTTAGCATTATTTATATAACTTGTTTTATGTCCACTAGTATCAATATAACTTTCTAAATAACCATTAGTGTCATACGTTGTATGTAATTCTGTGCTATCTGTATTGGTTATTTTTTCAACTTTACGAGTATTATGTTGAGTTATAAATTGATATGTTTTAGCTCTAGATAAAGAATCAGTAACAACTGCCATGTCTGTAGTTGGATAGCTAATATCCCTTTTATTCACTCCATTTGCATATGTTGTTTGTTTACCTAACCCATCCAAGTTATAACTGTAACTTGAATAACGAATGCCACGTTCATCTGTTATACCTGTTAAATGATATGGATAAGTTATATTTTCATAGTGATATTGTTTTATCTTTGAATCTGCATCCGTTACACTTGATAAATTACTTTTTTCATCGTAGTTATACTGGTATATTTTGGAATCAGGTAATGTAACAGTATCTAATAAATAACTCGCATTATAAGTAAAACCAATTTTATGTCCGAATGGACCAGTTACTGTTTCCAGCCTATTATCTAGATTATATGTTAGCGTTGTAAGTTTTCCTTTGTCTTTAATAGAGGTAAGTTTACCTATACTATTAAATGTTTCGACTATACCATTGTTATGTGTTAATACCCACTCGGCTGTTGGCAACTCAAAAAGTTTAAGTGATATATCTGCATCAGCAATCCAATTACTACCAACAAGATTGAATGTAATTAATTGACCATCCTCGCGCATCATGAACACATTTAAACCATTATAAGTTTTTTGTAAGTGAGCTTCGTAAGTATGTGACCAATGGCCACCAAAATCATTCCCAAATGTGCCTTGACTGTTATAATGACGCGTAAAATTTAAACCGGTATTGCTTCCCCCAATATAATCAAATTCGGCTTGATATTTATTGCCGGTTGCAACATTGATAGGATTGCCGACAAGTGAGCTTAAAGAATTACATTTAGTTTCTTTCTCGCAATCTCCGATTGCCTTTCCAGTTTCTTTCTTCATTTCATAGTATATAGAAAAACCTGAATATAGCTGAGTACAACACCCGCCATCGTATTTCTTTATTTCACAATCACCCATATAATTATAACTAACAATTCCACCAAAAAAAGTAGATCCATTACCAATAGATAAACGAGCATCTCCCAACTTAGCGGTGAAATCATACCCTTGCCATCCATCACGGTCATTACAAATTTTACTTGCAACTGATGTCCAACTCATACCATGAACATCATGAATGTGGATTGCTAATCCGGAGCTGTGATGCGCGTACCACTCATTAAGCTGAGGGGTAGATGCTTGAACTATTACATTAAAAATTAACAACATTGGTAATATTAGTATTAACTTTTTTAAATGACTTGACATTGACATAGCATATCCTTATCTTTGGTATTTTCCTTCAGAAACAATATTTATTATCGTTGACTACAATTAATATCTAATATCGATTTCAAGGAGTCAGAACACTTGAAACCTTATATAATTACCAAGAAGTTTACCTAATAACTATTTCAATATTTTTATAGTCAACCGTTGAGTTTTTATTGTTATTATAAACAAGTTCTAATTTTTTATTATTAACAATTAACGCAGCGGCTTTAGCCTCTGTTTTATCCAGATGTATTTCTGAAACGACTGGCAAGTTTGCCTTACCGCATTCGTCAAATTTTGGTTGCTCTGAATACAACTCATAGAATACTTCTTTTTCCTGTAGGCCGGTTACCCTGGCATAGATAAAATATCTCTTATTATCAATTTTAAGTTCTTTCACCTTTTCAACAGTATCAGCCACAAAACAGTCTTGTTGTTGTGAGCAGGCTGTTAGTAATATTACAAAAAAGCTAACAAGTATATGTTTATACATTTTATCATTGCCATGTTTCGTGCCATCGGGTGGCATATTCAAAGTCTTTTGCTACGCCTATTTTAGTTAAATGATGCGACAGGCCATCTGGCAGCTTTAAAATAAAATTTTTGGAAAGCGGTATTTCAGTTATGTGTTTTTTTTCGACCGGTTCAAAGTCGTAAACACTATTAACCTGCCATTTCGAAACAAAGGTGGTTTTATCGGCAATGGTGCTGGTTACATTTAGATGAAAGCGATGATCAGCATTTTTTAATCGCTGGTTTTTTTGTTCGACTAACAATGCACCATCCTTAAGCAAATAACCTTGCTTGCTAATGCTGCGTTTACCACGTTTTAATGGCAAAGAATATTTAGAATGGATAAACCCAAGCATACCATGGTATTTACCACCCCACCATAGCGCGTCAAACAGTTCTTTCATAAACTCTTTTTCATCGCTATTAAAGGGTTTGTTTGATTTACCTTTGCAGGTTAAATAGTCGATTGTATTTTGCAGGAGTCTAAAACTGGAGCGGGACTCAAAAACAGCCACCTTGCCCATATGCCAGACAGGTGCGCTGGGTATATTTACCCGGCTTTCAAGGCATTGATTGCTTTTGGCGATTAACTTCTTAAGTCGCATAATGGTTTCCCTTCCAAACTTTCAGTTTTATTTACGCATATATTGTTACTAAATGGTAGTGATGAATAGCCGTTATGTCCCTTACATACCAATAAAAGTACTATTTTTATGCATAATTAATTGAAATAGATTAAACTTTAATCATTTTTAGCTTCAGTAAACTTTATGAACCAACTTAATACCCCACAGGGGTCATTCGCACTTAACCGTTACCCGTTACGCAATAAAGAAACCTTGCGCGCATGGGACGCAGCCGATGAATACCTTCTTAATTATTTGCATGAAAATATAAAAGATGCGCCGCGTACACTTATTATAAACGATAGTTTTGGTGCGCTTAGTTGTGGCTTATATACTTTTAAACCCACGGTTCAAACTGATTCATTTCTTGCATTTAGTGGTATTAAGCAAAATTTAAAGTTAAATAATTTAGATGAAGATGCTATTACGCTTTTAAACAGCACCGAAGCACTGGAGGGAGTTTTTGATATTGTTATTATAAAAGTCCCTAAAAGCCATGCTTATCTGGAAGATATTCTTTGTACGTTAAAACCACATATTAATAATGATACGCAGGTTATATCCGCCGCGATGGCGAAGAATATTCATAGTAATACCTTAACCCTTTATGAAGAAATACTCGGTAAAACCACCACCTCTTTAGCAAAGAAGAAAGCACGGTTAATTTTTACAAAATTAACCAATAACGATGTTAGCCTTTCACCCTACCCAACAAGTTATGAACTTGAATTAGGCGATAATATATTTTCTATTACTAATGAAGCCAATGTGTTTTCAAGAGATAAACTCGATATCGGTACACGTTTTTTTCTGGCGCATTTACCTGGCTTCACTAAATATAAAACCATTATTGATTTAGGTTGCGGCAATGGTTTGCTTGGCCTGGTTGCGGCACAGAGCAATGCTAATGCAGCTCTCATCTTTACCGATGAATCTTATATGGCCATCGCCAGTGCCAGGCAAAACTTTAAAAATGCTTTTGGTAATGAACGCAGCGCCTGTTTTTTAACAACGGATTGTTTGCAGGGTGTTGATAAAAACTCAGCAGATTTAATTTTATGTAACCCGCCGTTTCATCAAAACCATGCCGTCGGCGACCATATTGCCTGGCAAATGTTTAAGGAAGCCTATGCTGTTTTGAAACAAGGCGGTGAGTTCTGGATAGTGGGTAACCACCATATGGCTTACCACAGTAAACTGAAGAAAATATTCGGCGGTTATACCGTCGTGGCGAGTAATAAAAAATTTGCGGTTATGTTTAGCCGTAAGAGCGAAAAGAACTAGTTCGATACAACTTGGTGGATGTTGATTAGAGTATTATCAATAGCAGTATCTAACTCGGCACTATAATAATGCTCGTTTACCAGCCCGACGATTCGGTGGTGCGCCTTGCCGGTTGAATCAAAAACGATTACGGTTGGTGTTAAATAGGCACGGTATTCTGTTGCGAGTTCATCGCTACCAACCATTTTACCGTTGAAGTGTTTTATATCTTCAAAGCTGTCGACTTTAACTTCACGGATTAACACTTTTTGATCGTAGTCTCGGTTAATAAGCAATGGCTTGAGAAAATTCTCGCGAACAATCGAGCAATATAAACATCCATCCTGCGAAAACATCACAACTATTGGCACACCTTTTTGTTTAGCCAATTGAGCGTCTTTATACAGGTCAAGACTCAATTGAACGTTAACATTCTGACGAGTTAACGATTTTGCATAAACTAAACTGCTTATTAAAAACCCACCGGCTAGCAATAGTGAGCCTGCGGCTGCCAGAGGCCATTTCAATAGAAGATTAAACACCCTCACACCCTTGTTGTTTGTCTTTTCTTAACGATGCAGCCGATAAATCCAGAGAAGCAACTGCTTATAATTTTAAGGTTAAAGCCCTGACCCGCACGACTAAATCTATCATCGATCTATAATCGAAGCCCGAAAGATTAGTGTACAATAGAGCTTCGCCGTTTCCTAAACCCAATTACTTTAGAAAAGACCCGTTAATGACCAATATTATACGTATCGCAACCCGTAAAAGCCAACTTGCCCTGTGGCAGGCCAACTACGTTTCGGCTCAATTACGCCATTTTCACCCTGATTTAGACGTTGAACTGGTTACCATGACCACCCAGGGTGACAAAATACTCGATACGCCGCTGGCAAAAGTGGGCGGAAAAGGCTTATTTGTCAAAGAGTTAGAAACTGGCCTGCTGGAAGAGACTGCCGATATTGCGGTTCATTCGATGAAAGACGTTCCCGTCGAGCTGCCCGACGGCCTGCATCTTGCGACTATTTGCCCACGTGAAGATCCACGCGATGCCTTTGTTTCCAATTGCTTTCAATCCTTTGAGGAATTACCCGAAGGCGCGGTGGTGGGTACCTCCAGCATGCGCCGTCAGTGCCAGCTAAGTGCCTTGCGTCCTGATATAAAAATCAAAGACTTACGAGGTAATGTGAATACTCGCCTGGCCAAACTGGATGCCGGTGATTACGATGCCATTATTTTAGCCAGCGCCGGATTAATTCGTCTGGAAATGGCCGAGCGCATTACCGAATATATTGAACCACATATTAGCTTACCGGCCATTGGCCAGGGCGCGGTGGGTATCGAATGCCGCCTGAAAGATGAGCGGGTACACCAATTATTACAACCACTGCATGATCATAAAACCGCAGTGCGAGTGGCCGCCGAACGCGCGATGAATTATCGCCTCAACGGTGGCTGCCAGGTGCCCATTGCCGGGTTTGCCGAACTGAGTAAAGACACTTTATTTATGCGTGGCCTGGTGGGCGAACCGGATGGTTCCAATATAATAAGTGCCGATATTGCCGGCAAACCCGAAGATGCTGAAGAGCTGGGCATGGTGCTGGCCGAGGACTTGCTATCTCGCGGGGCCGGCGAAATCTTAGAGCGTGTTTACGCCAATAACTAAACGAAATTAATGACGCAAACGGAAACTTTGCCACTATTAAATAAGCGTATTATGGTGACTCGCCCTGCGCACCAGGCCGAGCAGTTAATTAGCCTGCTTAAACAGGCTGGCGCACACGTTTACTGCCAGCCGCTTATTGAAATTGTTCCTCTAGCCCGCCCTGTCGAAGCTATTGAGTGTGTGCACGATTTAGGCAATACCGATATTGCCGTTTTTATTAGCCAAAACGCCGTTACCCATGGCGTAAACTTAATCAACCAGCATGGTGCACTGCCCACATCGGTAAAACTTGCCACGGTTGGGCTCGGTAGCGCGAAATTATTAGAGCACTTAACCCATCGCCAGGTTGAAATTACTCCGCAGGGCCAATACAACAGCGAACAGCTTCTTAAACACCCACTTATGCAGGATGTCGCCGCTAAAATTATTACCATTTTCCGGGGTGTTGGCGGTCGAAATTTACTGGCCGATACGCTGCGCAAACGTGGTGCAACGGTACACTATGCCGAAGTTTATCAGCGCCGTTGTCCAGAAATTGATTTACATAAACTTCAACGGTTTTGGGCCGATAAACCTATCGATGCCATCTGTATAACCAGTGGAGAAGGGCTGCAAAATTTAGCTAAAACAATTTCACTAGCAGACTGTCCAACACCATTACGCAAAGAGATACTAAACTGTCAGTTAGTGATAGTTAATCAACGATTAGAAGCCCTGGCGAACAAAAACGGTTTTTATAAAAAGCCTCTGCTAAGTGAAAATGTCAGTGACCAGGCAATTGTAGATGTTATTATAAAGCAGATGTCTTAGTTTGATATAAGATTCAGATAACAGAGACTAATACCAGGTTCAGAAATGAAAGCAAAAGTATGATTCATTAAATAAAACATAATCCGCAAAAGACGACGATATCACTAAAAATTTATACTTCACATAAGGATACTCGATTGAGTAAGCAAACCTCAAAACAAAACCAAGCGCAAGACAGCGAAACACAAACTAAAGACAAGACAGCGACAACTAAACCGGCTGTCGAGTCGAAAGATAAATCTAAATCTGCGCCTAAAAACACGCCCGATAAATCTAAACCGGCCAAGTCGGAGCATGCCAAACCAAAATCTGTATCCGGCTTAGCTATTTTATCCGGTGTGCATTTTGTTATTACGCTTATATTGGCGGCGGTTGTCGGCTGGTTTGTTTACAACGGTAAACTTAAACTCGACTCTCAGCAACAATCTATTAGCCAACAACAGCAGCAAGTTTCATCTATAAAAACCATTCAGGATCAGGTTGCTCGACAGGTAGAACAGCAATTACAGGCCAATACCTTACAACAAAATACCGAACTCACGTCACTAAAAGAAACCATTGCCGCTTTTTTAAAGCAAAACCAGCATACTCGCCGCGACTGGTTAATCGCAGAGTCTGAATACCTGGTAAAACTTGCCAACCACCGCTTAATCCTGGCCAATGATCTTACTACTGCCATCCAGGCACTCCAGGCTGCCGATAACCGACTGCGAGAAGTAGGCAACCCCAGACTTATCCCTTTACGCGAAGCATTAACCGGCGATATAGAAAAACTTAAAAGCCTGCCTGATATTGATTATGTTGGTATTTCGTTAAAATTAAATGCTTTAGAAAAACAGGTTGATAGTTTGCCATTAGGGATCCCCGATCCTAAAACCGCATCTATACAAAAAGCTGAAAAACAAAGTGCAAAAAAAGTGGATGGCTGGCAACAATTACCGGGCGCTATCTGGAATGATCTGATGAACCTGTTTCGCATTCGACATCACGATGCTGCAATTCAACCGCTACTTTCGCCGGAACAACGTTTTTACCTGACGCAAAATTTAAAACTACAAATAGAACAGGCACGGTTAGCGTTATTAAACAACCATCCACAAATATTTAAAGACAGACTTACCCAGGCTCAAAAATGGATTAACCAGTATTTTGATAATAAGCATGACCTGACCCGGTCCGTTAGCCAGAGTATTAAGCAACTTGCGCAAACGAATATTACTGTCAAACTGCCTGATATCTCACAAAGCCTTAAAAAGCTACGCTTATTAAACCCGTCACTTAAAACGACTAATGCAAAGTCAAACACAACCTCAACATTAACAACACCACCGGCTAACAAAGAATAAATATGAAAACATTGTTTACACTTTTAACCGTTTTAGTGATTGCAGCCTTTATCGGGATTATTGCCTATCAGGACAATGGCTATGTTTTAATTGGCCGCGGGGCATCAACCATTGAAATGTCACTGGCATCGTTTATTTTTTTACAAATAACAGCCTATATTGTTATTGCTTTTGTTTTTAACCTGCTAAGACGCACCTGGTCTTTACCTGACATTATTAAAAATCAGCATCGCCGTTCCGCCACTAAAAAAGCACGTATCCATTCCAAACAGGGCTTAATCGCACTGGCTCAGGGACAATGGAAAAAAGCAGAAAAAGCCCTGATAAAAAGTGTAAACAACAGCGATACCCCTTTACTAAACTATTTATCCGCTGCGCGCGCCGCCCAGAAATTAAATGAACCAGACCGACGTGATCATTACCTGGCACTGGCACATAAAAGTATGCCTGATGCCGACTTCGCGGTAGAGCTTACCCAGGCAGAGCTGCAACTGGCACATGGGCAATTTGAACAGTCACTTGCAACACTGGTTCATTTACGTTCTATCTCGCCTAAGCATAGCCATGTATTAAACTTACTGGCACAGCTATATGAAAAACTGAATAGCTGGAAAGATTTACAGGCTCTGCTTCCGGACTTAAAAAAATACGATGCCGTTAATAAACAGGAAATCTACCGGCTTCAAAAAATAACTTTTCTGCACTTAATCAGCGAACCTGCTATCAGTATCGAATCGCTGACAACAATCTGGCAAAGCCTGGCAAAAGATTTAAAAAATAATCATGAACTTATTCTGGCTTATGCCAAACAGCTTATTAAATTTAACGAACATGAACGTACAGAGCATCTTTTAAGAGCGGGCATTAAACAACAATGGAACACCCGGCTGGTTTATTACTATGGCCTGTTAAAAACCAAAGCTCCACAACAACAACTCGACTTTGCCGAGCAACTGCTTAAACAACATGAACATAATCCGATATTATTGCTAACCCTCGGTCGCCTTTGTTTAAGGCTGGAACTTTGGGGCAAAGGGCAATCTTATTTAGAGGCCAGCCTGGGAGCCGAACCATTAGCCGAAACCTATAAAGAACTTGGTTTACTCATGGAGCGGCTGGAAGAAAAAGATAAAGCGAGTGAATATTTCAGGCAGGGCTTGCTTCTTGCTCAGGATAGCAGTCCATGTTAATTAGTTACCTTTTTGATTAAGGACTTAATGACTAATCGAATAGCAATATTTTTTTTAATTCTATTTTTTACCAGCCACGTTAAGATCGCCCTGGCTGATGATGTATTTCAATGGACAGATAAGCATGGACAGGTGCATTTTGGCTCCTCACCACCTAACCCGGAAACGGCAAAAAAAATTGAAGTTAAACCTGCCAATTCTTTTAAACGCCCCCAGCCTGAGAATACAAATCAGAACACAATGGATAAAGTCGAAGCCACTATTCCATCGCACGTTTATGAAGGCTTCTATAAAAACAATCAATTAAAATATCAATATACGACCCGTAACGGCAATCGAATTGATCCAACTATTGAGTATTACCGTAGTGGCGACTTAAAACAAAAATGGCTGTTTTCAAAAAATCTTCTTAAAGAACCGCTTATTGCCGAAGATATTCTGATCGTCCATAGTATTAAAATTATTACTGAATACAGGGATTCAATTAAACTTCAAATCCAGTATGCGCTGTTAGTCGATAAAAAATCCTGGCTGAGTGTCCGCCCCAAGCCTTTAAATTATTTTGATAAAAAATACCTGCCATTATTACCTGGCGAAAAGACTGGTACAAAGACAGGTATTGCGACAAAAACACTTTCTTTATCGGCACCTGACTCTGTCCAAAGTGAGCAATTAATTTTTCGGGTTTATAACGGGGCGACCAAAGAATGGTTTACCCTCGGCTATACCGATTTTATTAAGATCTGGGAAAAATAAACTTAAAGCTTTTTCCCAGCCAGGGTCGGTACTTTATCGGTACGGGTTTCCAGCTTGATAAAACTTATTAACCGTACACTGCCTTCCTGGTGCAGAGTTTCGTGAATGATTTTAACCACATCAAGAATGACTGACATTTCGCCTTCTATATTCGTGCCCGCCGCATGTGTTTCTATTAACAACCCACTGCCATTTAATAATTCGACAATACGAGTGACTTCCGTTCTAACGGACACACCATCACCAAGGGGAACGACTTGTAACTCTGCTGTAGCCTGCATATTGGTTTCCTGTTAATCGTTTGTTTTATACTACTAACAGTAGTATAAAACATCGTATTAGTAGCAAACGACTGACTAGCAAGCTTATTTAATTACACTCCCTGAAAGCAAGCTGTGTACACGTCTGGCATATATTCTTATCGACACTGTGGTAGATAGCACTGATAGCCTCTTTTTTACTATCAAAGAAGTGATGGTTACCAACATGGCTGACAAAACAGGTTCGTGCCGCGAATTCATAGACTTCTGCATTTAAGTCACAGAAATACAGACCACCGCCAAGTTTTTTCAGTCGATTATGTTCCTGTACTAACATTTCGGCACCGCTTAAATCGATAAAATTTATACGTGAGCCAACGATTAAAATATTATAGATACGTTCGTTTTCTGATATCTGATTAATCCGTGATTGTATATGGTTAACCGAGCCAAAGTAGATCGACATATCAATACGAATAATTTTTAACTGCGGACATTGCTTAACCGGTTTTTTCTGAATATTAATTAAACTGCGTTTATTTTTAACCTTATCATCATCAATCCCGAGTGTTGGAATATTTGGCGTGGATGTTTTAGCCAGGAATAATACAAGTGATAATAGTACGCCCATGTAAATGGCAAATTCCAATTCTAAAAACAGTGTTGCAGTAAACGTTGTAATTAATACTGCCGATTCCGAACGGCTATTCTTTAGGATAACTTTAATATGCTTAAAGTCGATTAAGTTATAAGCCACAATTAAAATAACCCCGCCCATTGCCGCTACCGGCAAGTAAGCGGTTAAAGGCGCAATTAATAATACAATAAGCATTAACATTATTGCCGCAAATATCGCCGACATCGGTGTTTTTGCCCCGGCAGTATAGTTAATACCCGAACGTGTAAATGAACCTGAACCGGCATAACTTGAGAAGAAACTCCCTACCACATTCGATAAACCCTGCCCCATAAATTCCTGGTTAGAATTAATTCGCTGATTGGATTTCGATGCCACTGCGCGACTAATCGAAACCGCTTCGATCAAACCAAGCAAAGCAACCGCAAAGGCTCCGGGTGCTAACTGCGTTAACGTAGCAAACGAAAAATCGGGTAAGGATAATGGTGGTAAATGTGCAGGAATTTCACCAACAAGATGTATGCCATTTTGTTCTGCATTAAACATCAGTGTTACCAGGCTACCGACTATCAGGCCAATTAATAAGTTTGGCCAACGGGGAAAGTACCGCTTAATCATAACCGCTACGACCAGCGTTATAATCGCAATAAAAAAGATATAGCCATTAACACTGCCAAGTTGAGATAAAATTTCTCCCCAGGTATGTAAGAAAGATTCACCTTGCGAAACACTCACCCCCAGGACATGTTTGACCTGACTGGTTACGATCAAGATAGCAGCACCGGCGGTAAAACCGATAACCACAGTATGCGAAACAAAATTGACCAGGCTACCCAGCCGCGCCAGACCAAAAGCAAGCTGATAAACACCCGCCAGAAAAGTAACGGTAAGTACCAGAGAAATAAATTCAGGTGAACCAGGCTCCGCATAATTACTCACCGTGGAAAACAGGACTATCGAAATAGCCGTGGTGGGCCCGGAAATCAGGTGCAACGATGAGCCAAAGAGTGCCGCAACAATCGGAGTGATCATCGCAGTGTATAAACCATACTCTGGTGGCAAACCTGCAATGGCAGCGAACGCCACACCTTGCGGTAATACAATTACCGCACCCGTAAAACCGGCCAGCAAATCGGCTTTAAGCGTGTCGCGTGTAACCAGACGAAACCAGGAAAGAAATGGGAAAAACTTGGCCCACGGCATAAACTATCCTTATATATATTTAGTGATGGAAAAATTGAATCGGACGTTTTTGTGTTAATCTGGCTAAATAATTCCTATTTAGAATATATTTATTTACTAAGCAAACCAAATGACCCCCTATAATCTGGCTCAAACGTCAGAAAATACTGGATGAATCTGGAGAGTACGCTAAGTATGATTAGATAAACAACTAAAAACAAAGCTATTATATCGCCAAGCATGCTTGACGAACAATTGAATATCCTTATAATAATATTCCATTATGGAATATAAAAATCTTCCAGATTTAGCCGGCCTGGCGGCCTTACGCGCCATCGTTGAACAAGGCGGCGTATCCAGTGCAGCAACGAAACTATTCATTGGCCAACCTGCCGTCACTAAAAGACTGCGTGCGCTGGAGTCATGTTACGGCACCCGACTAATGCAACGCGTATCGGGTCGCTTACAACTCACCACCGCTGGTGAAAAAGTGTATACCTTTGCTGTACAAACACTTGAGCGCAATAGTCTGCTTAATGAGGACCTGCAAACCGTTGAAACGGGTAACGACCTGCTCAGACTGGAGGTCACTTACTCTATAGGCGACCACTTTTTACCTAAATTACTGGTGGCTTTTAGCGAACGCTTTCCCGACTATACAATTCATAGCCGCCTGGGCTATTCCAGCGGTATCCAAACCCGGCTGGTCACCGGGTTGGGGGATCTTGCCATTATGGAAAATGCACCTGACCACCCCGATATACTGGTACAGAAATGGCTCGAAGATGAATTATGGTTAATGGTCGGGCCACACCATCATTTCGCCAGACAATCCGTGACTTGTATTGAAACCTCACAATTAGTCGAATTAAGCTATGTATTACGCGAGCAACAGGCCGCCGTTCGTCAAACCACTGAAGAGGCACTCGCCAAGCTTGCTATCAGCCCGTTAAATATAAAGATGGAAGTGGGCTCCACCGATGCCATCGTCGAAATTTTACAACGCAGTGGCCACGCCAGCTTTTTACCACGCTTTGCAGTTAAAAAGCATATTGCCAATCAGGACTTATTCCATATTGAAGTTAAAAACCTGAATATTAAACGCACCCTGTGGATTGCACGTAATCGTACCAACCTGGATCATCCTGTCGCCGAATTATTTATCCGCTTACTGCGCGAATATCAGTAAAACGACAACATTTGAAGTTACAATAACCAACCGCTAAAGTGTAAAGACCCGATCGGATATAATGAAAGGCCGCCTCATGCCGCTAACCCGAAAACGTAAGCCACTGTTATGGATACTTATCGATTTAGTTGGCTCAGTACTGTTACTGGCCGGTATACTAAAACTCGTCGACATTAAGGTTCCCTTTATTAGCGATCTCTTTAAAAACTATCCGGCCAGTTTATTAATTAGTTTCGGTATTGGAATCAGTATTTTTTCGATGCTTTTATTGCTCGCCAGCACCAGACACCCGCAGGACTCGACCGATACTATCAACACCGAACCATCGCCTGACAAACCGATAAAGCCGGCTGCCGAACGCACGAAACGCTAGCCAGCGCGGATATAAAAGCTATACAATTCAACCACGTATTCAGTCGAATCACCTAACTTAAAGCGACCGCATTTTTTATGGTTTTAAAAAAGTATCTCCGCCTTCTGAGCATTAGCTGGGTTTTAATGCGCCATGGCCTGGATGATTTAATACTTGCAACGCATTTGTTTCGACCACTACGCTTTCTACGTTTTGTTTTACCCTGGCTATGGTTACAAAGAAATACTGCAACACGAGGTATCCGTATCCGCCGTAGCCTGGAAGACTTAGGCCCTATCTTTGTTAAATTCGGCCAGATCCTATCAACCCGTAAGGACTTACTACCTGAAGACATTGCCGCTGAATTATGCAAACTCCAGGATCAGGTTCCGCCATTTGCCGATAAGCTGGCCATTTCAATTTTAGAAAAAACCTACCAGCAACCCACCAAAGAGGTATTCGCAGAATTTAATCCAACACCGTTTGCCTCTGCCTCCATTGCCCAGGTACATGCAGCAACACTGCATAGTGGTGAACAGGTGGTGGTTAAAATTTTACGCCCCAATATTTTGCCCATCATTCAGCGTGATATAGCGATTCTTTATAGTATTGCCCGTAAGATTGAACGCTACTGGTCATTGGGTAAAAAGCTGCGTCCGGTTGAAATTGTCGAAGAATATGAAAAAACTATTCTTAATGAACTTAACTTAATGCGCGAAGCGGCTAATGCCACGCAGTTAAAAAGTAATTTTAAAAATTCGACCTTGCTCTATGTGCCGATGGTACACTGGGAATACACCCGGCAAAATGTCATGGTTATGGAACGAATTCATGGCATCCCGGTTTCTCATACCGATACACTTCAACAACACGATATTAATTTTAAACAGCTGGCCGAGCATGGAGTTGAAATATTTTTTACCCAGGTATTTCGAGACAGCTTTTTTCATGCTGACATGCACCCTGGCAATATATTTGTCGCCGCTGAAAACCAGCAACAACCTAATCAGGTAAAAGGCCAGTATATTGCCGTTGATTTCGGGATTATGGGTACCTTAACCAAAAACGACCAGCGCTATTTGGCCGAAAACTTTT
>Ga0316207_10003403_pt1 | contig 14833 bp, 13 predicted proteins | sample 6weekpyrite_MG_FD_204943 | JGI IMG/M metagenome (GOLD analysis project Ga0316207, IMG submission 204943) | Microbial mat bacterial communities from mineral coupon in-situ incubated in ocean water Damariscotta River, Maine, United States -... | ecosystem: Environmental > Aquatic > Marine >... | reverse complement strand
AGTCTGCAGGCCACCAGTCCTGTGACGTGGTTAAGGTTTTCTCAATGTCTGCTTTCAATGCATTCATATCAACACTATTGAATGCTTTGGTGTAATTGAAATCATCACCATAGGGATTAGATGATGAGTCATGGGCGCGCAGTTGATCGAGGTTCAGTTTGTCTGGCCACCAGAATTGATTTGATGTTGCGGTAAGTAGTGGCTTGTCAGATTGTGTCACTTTTTTTGTTGTGCTATCTGCAACTGAACAACCCGAAGACAATGACAGTGAAACCGATACGGCCAAAGCGGTGAAGCTAGTTTTGATTTGTTTATGCATTATTAGACTCCTTCAAAGTCATTTCATGAATAATAATATACAGCACCAGGTCACACACTCACCCTGCCAAGTTATAATCTATAAACATTTGAACATTGGGAATGCAAAACAAGAATACTTTAGAGCAAACTGTGGTGCCGTAATAATCCTAGTCTATTAAATTAATTATTTGCAATTGATTATATATATGGCATTAATAGGTTTTGGCTATTTAGTATTTTTATGCCGCCAGCGATGCCTTTGCGCCCTCACCTATGACAATAACAATTTGCTTGTAAGGAACGGTTGTAACATCACCACAGGCAAACATTCCTGATCCACTGGTTTGGCCTCGTTCATCAATTACAATTCCACCGGATTAACTTAGCTCAACCACAGCTTCAAGATCTTTACGCATAACCTCATCTGTTTCACGAATCTGATATTCGATACATATTACTTTACCGACCTCAGCAACAATTTGCTTAGGAATACAGGGTCAATTCTTGTCTTTTGATTTTGTTTTACAACTCAGAAGAAAAACGCTGATAACCTAAGCTATAAAAAATTATTTTTAAAAAAATATTTGAGTTTTATATTCTTTAAAATGGGTGCCCTGATATTTTTGATATTTTCTTTTCCCCTTTTACTTTTAACCCGATTTTTTTGTATGTAATGGAATAAACCTGCACCCCAGGTGTATACATTTAAATAATGACAGCAAAAAAAACTTTTTATCAATAATGTTGAGGAGAAAACTCATGATTGGTGTGAATACTATTTGCCAATTAAAGCGTGGCTGTACGGTCACAACAACTAGTCTTACCCTATGCCTGGGTATAATAACAACCGCCGTAGCCGCCGAACTGCCGGTGGGTGAAACCTATTCGGTTCATGGCCTGAGCAACTTTGGAAATTCTGTCACGGATATGAATGACCTGGGTATCGTCTCTGGACGTGCAAATGTGGATACTAGCAGTGATTACTTCCCACATGCCGGAACCTGGGATGAAACAGGTGTATTCACTGACCTGGACCCCAGTTTTTTAAACGATAGTTCCATTGCCATGGGCATTAATAACAACGGTGATGTGGTCGGTGTGTTCGGTGGTTTTGCGAATCAGTTAAGAGGACCCGTGCTGTTTTCAAACGGCAACATTACGCCATTGCTGGATCTAAACGGTGCTGAAGATCCCAATGGGCAAGCCCGGGACATCAATGACAATGGCCTGATTGCAGGCTGCGCGAATACGGTTCCTGTCACCTGGGATTTCAACCGGATCGCTACCTCAATCCCCGGAACACCTGATGGTGCAACAGGTTGTGCTCGGAGAACTAATAACCTGGGGCACATCGTCGGTTTTACCACCGTCAATGGCAACACGCATGCCACACTCTGGCGCAATGGCGTAATGCTCGACCTGGGTACCTTGCCCGGTCATGAGTACAGTATGGCTTTCGCTATAAACGAGATGGATCAGATTGTGGGTTTATCCCGTGATACAGATGGAAGTCATGGCAATGAGCAGCACCCCTTTCTGTGGGACAACGGCGTGATGACAGACCTGGGCACCTTAAGTGGTACCTGGGGTATTGCCTATGACATTAACGATGCCGGCCATATTGTCGGCACTGCGCCCGGACCTTTTTTATATCGTGACAATGTGATGTTCGATCTAAAATCTGTTGCAAGCCTGTTAAGCTCGGCTAATGCCATTAATGAAAACGGACAAATCGCAGGTAACTCTTATGTGTTGACCCCGGCTCCCAACCAGCTCGACATGACTGTCTCCCTTATTGCACCAACAGGACCCATCGATTCCGGTACAGAATATAACTATGAAATTACCGTGACCAACCGCAGCTCGGTAGATGGCGAGGGTATGCGACTGGAAAATTCCTTATCAAGTCAACTGCAGGCCATATCCGTTACAAGCGATCAGGGGTCATGCAGCACCACTGCACCGGTGATATGCGATCTGGGAACAGTCGCAGCTGACAGTTCGGTCAACATCATTCTGCGCGTTAAGCCCGAAGTGCCTTTCTCTACAAGCGGCAACCTGGTGTTTGTTTCAAACTATGCCCGGGTATCTAGCAGTAACACGGATATAAATGGTGCCAATAATAGTGCATACCAATCCACCCGCATTACCCCGCCACCTGAGCCCGAGGGTGCCGATGTAGGTGTTAGCCTGTCAGATTCACCGGACCCATTACGCAAGGGCAACAGTTTAACCTACAGCGCCACAGTGGTTAACAACGGCCCCTTAATAGCGCTAAACACTATATACACCCAATCGATTTATACTCGCTTCTCCATAAAATCAATCAAGACGACACATGGAAACTGTTCAGGTAAATCCCCCATCACATGCAACCTGGGTGATCTGGCAGCGAATGAAAGGGCAACCGTTACGGTAGAAGTCAGACCAAGAGTACAAAGTGGAACCAGTTTCTTTAGCACAGCGAATATCAAAAGCGATAGTTATGACCCTGTGGTGAACAACAATTCAACCTCGGTTATGACGAGCGTACGGTAATTGCACAAGCGTACAGGTTCAGGAGCTTTCGCGCTGTCTGAACCTGTATTGTTTTAGTCTTGAAGAACAAGCAGTTTCAGGGACACAATACTTAGCTATTCAGCTTCAGCAGTAATTAAATATTGTGTTGCGTTAATGTTTTGATCTAACCCCAGTTGTTAGTTATTAGAGTATTTTTTATTACCTGTTTTATACAGAAAATCTACTCGCCTTCTTTTTCAGAACAGTCGGGCTGAGAAATTTTATTTTCCTTTACATCAATGCTGCAAATCAGAAATATTTCACCTCCAGAGCTACCTGAGTAAAAGTGCTCTACTGAAAAGTTAATAACACCACTCTTAATCTCCAGTGACTCTATATAGATTTCGTTTGAGTCTGAAAAATCTATCGTTCTATTTTTTAGTTTTAATTTATCAATGACCAGTGTATTAGCCAATTTAATATCAGGTGTCGTTAAGAGAAAATAGAGATAGTTTTTTAATCATTATTTAAAACTCGTTGATGTAGTCGTTGTTTGCTTTTCTATAAAGTTTTTACACGACGATAGATCAAGATTTAGCCCCATTCTTTTTTGTCAATGTGTTCGAACCAGCGATACCCGACAGATTGACAGTACAGCCGATATCGGGAATACTGTCATACCCCTACATTAAATTGCAGTGAATTGACTTCTGCATTTTCTGGCATTATTTATTAACTCGGCTAAAAACAGGAACATGTGTGATGGTGAGATATGGGAAAGAACTCGCGAATGCAGTAGCGACTCGGCTCAAGGAGGTAGGACCGATAGGAGAAATGCATCGTGACTATTGCGGTGTGGGTTTTGTCTACCAGGCCGGCGCGTTTATTTACACACATTTTCACGATGGCGATCCAGATTTGTATCCGCTCCATAAGTCCGGCATGTCGGGTGTGATTCATAAGTTCTCCTCGGAACAGGAGTTTGTAAACTGGCTATCCTTACAGAACGACGCATCGCTTTCAGCTTCGGGGTCAGAGGATTCCTGGTATGCAAATAATCAAAGAATTACGCTTGAAAAGTTGAAACAGGCCATAGGTATGCGCTGAGCCTGGTCGCAAGGGCATATTCTCCAGACTTAAACCCTCCTTTTCGACCCCTAAATAAACATTGTAAGAATGAGTGGGTTCTTTGAGTACATAAACATCTTCGTCTTCAACAATTTTCCCTATGACACGCGTTCACATTTAATGCCGCCTGTACTCTTTCAACAAAGAGTTTATCGCCCACCGCAAGACTCTGTGACCACACGGCCTCACGTTGACAGACTTCTTTATTCAGTTCGGATGTAATCCATGATTGATGACTTTGCTGAAAAACTTCAAATAGGTTGCTACCAAATACATCGAGTAGTGCTGCACTATTAATCACAGTGTAACGCTGTGTGGGCATCTGGATTTTATGTTAACCACTCCATCGCCATTCTGATGGATGCGTCACAACACCCGCACGAACCATATTCATATCGATGTACGCCATACAATGCGTTAAGTATTCATCTGTATCTATGGCAGTGGCATGATAACGGTCTTCCCAGTAGGCACTGCTGTTTACGTTGATTGTATTCTTGTGCCGTGCTACCCGCAATTAACTGCATGCTTTTGGCAATTTCGCCGTTACCCTGATCGAGTACGAGTGAATGAATATGACTGGATGTGACAATATAATTTAACACGCACAAACCGTAACGCTTCCTGGCTTCAAACAACCAATAACGCCAACGTTACCGATCTTTAGCAAACTTCAGTAAAAATTCCTTTTCATGACAACGGTGGGTAATGTGCCAGACATGGCCAGGTAAAAAGTATCTGTGGGCTCGTGGCATAACGCTTCCTGTTTAGAACTTTGTTTTTGTCCTTAAAAAGCAAAGTTTAAGCCTGATATTAGGCCTTATTTTAAAGGCTTTTACATTCTATTCAATGTGTTATGTGGGTCCGACCCTGTTGCTACTGTTGCTCTGAAGATATTTATCAAGAAACGTATAAATTGCATTTTTCTTTACATGCTCCATAGTAAATATATGTGTGTAATCACCTTCTGGTGAAGCATATAATGGCAAATGATATTCCTTTAATAATGCTGATGACGGAGCAGGTAAAACAACACAAGGGGAATAATCATTACAGCTTGCATTGATATCGTTATTCCTCAATAACTCGCATAACCATTTAGCCTTCTCCAATACATGATTCGTTCTACTAACCATACCTTCATAACCAATTTTTTTTAGTTTCATTAACGTTACAAATGGTGAGAAACCGTCACGTGATCCACCTAATGTTGTGTCATAGGACGAATAATGTTCAGCATATGGGTGGTCTGGTAATGTATTCAATGTCTTTTTCCGTGCAAGAAATAAAGAACCAGGCATGGGGATTCCCAGGCGTTTGTGAAAACTAACAGACAATGAATCAATCTCGTCAATACTGAAATCTAACCTGAGTGGATTCTCTAAAAGAAAAGGTGTAATCATCCCCCCTAATGCCGCATCAAGATGCAAATAATACTGACTTTTATCGATTCCTAGATTACGTAATACAGATAATAGAGTTTCAGCATCATCATAGGCGCCCTTTGTTACACTGCCTGAACAAAATGAAATAATATAATTATTAGTTCTATTAATTCTCAATTGTTTTTCAAAATCTTCAGGGCACATCCTACCAAACTGATCTGTTTTTATTTTCACAACCGCTTTGCACCGCGTAATTCTCGCTGCTTTAACAAAACTGTTATGCGCTTCATCCGAGATAATCAGAGTTGGGTTCTCAAATTTACTCATACCAAGATGCACACCATGAAGATTAGAATATGTGGACCCTGGATTGTAATAGCCCCATACCTCACTAGAATCAATATTAAAATAACCCGCGACTAATTCAACAAGCTCACGCTCATAGTTAAAAGTCACTAAATGTCCACCTTTGCCGGTGAAGGGATCACCAAGGTTATTAAGGTTGTGTGAAAGAAGGGGTGAAAAATCAGAACAGTCATCCACATCTTGGTTAATCTGAATTCCAAAACATTTATGTTTTTCATTATTCAAGTATTCTGCTATTTTCTTAATTTCATTGCTATATTGACAGGAAGAGAATAGCTTCTCTTCGATATTATTTACGTAATTTTTCATTTAAAAAGCCCCATTGACAATAACATTTATTAATATTCTTGAAACCATTTTAATTATATTGGTAAATACTAAGAACCAAGGTTTTACATTATTCTACAGACGACTTATAACACTTTATTAACTATGTGATTTAAATAACGGTACTGACATAGATACTTAACAAGCATGACACTATCATGGATGCTCTCTCATTACTGTTAATAAGTCACATTTCTTAAATTGACTTTTCAGGAAAGTTTGTGAGTAAAAACAACTTAAATTCTCAAAAATGAAATAGGAAATAAGGTAGCGCATCATGCGTTCATTTTGAGAAGATGCAAGTACCACCAAACATCTCATCAAAAAAGGACAGCATGATGTTTCTAAAGACTATCCTAAATCGCAGGAAAAAGTTCATGGACATTGATTCTGACCCAGATTAATTCACCCCGATTAATTCTCATCATAAGGTCATGCAAAATTTTTCTTAATCGAGGCATAAACCTGGATTTTAAAACCAACAAAGACCAATGGTTAATAAATTTAACTTAGCCGGAAAAAAATACAAACCAGACCCGGGTGGCACTGATAAAAAATTTGCCAAAGAACTTGTGGTGTGCAAGTCCTGTTTTGAGAAACTCAGCGAACAATAGTTTTTAGTAAGGCTTATCTAATCATTTATAATAAGAAGCATCCTGAAAACATCTACATCATTGCTTTTTTGATTTCTTATTATGGATGGCCCGGTAGGCTGAAATTTTATAAAATTAATCTGCTCCTTCATAAACTATTCATTACTTATCCAGGCCTCTTTCTATTTTAAGCGCCGTTTTATACAGATTAATAATCGTATTCAAAAAAACCACATCATCTTCCGTATCAATAGCGGCGGGCATATTCAGATATTCATACATATCCTGTATTCGCTTATCTAAATACTCCCTGCTTTTGAGATAATCTACATACCGATAATCCATGCGTTTCATTTTATTTACAGGAAATTTATTTTTAATGGCACTCAGTGAAACATTGTTATACACAACGACTTTAATATTATATTTAATGGTTTTTCTGTTCTCTACATCATCCCATTGCCAATGATGCACACCTAATAAAGGTTCTGCATCGGGCCCAAAATCACTATACGTCAAAATAATATAATTACCTTCAATCTTAGCGTTTACTCTTGTCACACTATTTGTACAAGCTGACAATAAAACAAAGATAACAACAAAAGCACTACTCAGAACTTTTATTAATAAGGCATTGACTGTTTTCTCAACTCGTTTCATTTAGGCTCGCATGTAGAAAGGTTTAAGCAATGGTCTAACACAGGTATCCATATGGCCAGGTAAAAAATATCTGTGGGCTCTTGCCTGGCGCATCCGCCTTAGAGCGGTGTTTTTGTCCTTAAAAAGCAACGTTTAAGTCTGTTATTCGGCCTTATTTTAACGGCTTTTACATACTATTCAATGTGTTGCGTAGGTCCGACCCTGGTGTTATGTAAAAAGCCAGAGTGGACGGAGAGATTATTATATAGCCACATACCGTAATTGATTATAACTTAATCCCTCCGTCCCCTTTAACGCCCTTTAACGCACCCAGTATGCCATGATCCGGAAACCGGCTCATAATCATGTCACGCACAATGATTTCAGATTCTTTATCAACCTGGGTAACAGGACTGCTGTCATCTTTATATTCAGTTAAAACTGGCTGGCGATAATATTTACGATGCACTTTAGCAACTGCATCAGCTACCTTGTGGGCAAAGTTAACGAACTCGGTGATTTGTTTTTCTGATAACATTTTTTCTGGCAACATCTTCTGGCAATATAAAGGATGAGAAATAATTTAAAAACCAAACCTACAATAGTTAACTGGCTAATGCAATTTAATGGGGCCAGCTTCGAGCCGGAGCTATACAACACACTAATGACACGCACAAACCTTAACGCTTCTTTGCTTCAAACAACCAAAAACACCAAGCTTGTCGATCTTTAGCAAACTTCAGTAAAAATTCCTTTTTATGACACCGATGGGTAATGTGCCAGACATGACCAGGTAATAAATATCTGTGGGTTCGTGCCTGGCGCTTCCTCCTTAGAGCTGTGTTTTTATCCGACCCTGTTTTTTCATAAGCTTAATAGTCAATCGCCTGTTTAATACAATCCACAAATGACATGATTGCGCAATCAGCTTCAGGAAAATTATGCCCTACCTTTTTACCGGAGGCCTTAACTAATTTCTTATAATTCGGAGGTTGAGGATATAAATTCTTTTTTTCTTCTTTGTTTATTTTAAATAATTGCTGTAAATTCGGATCGGTGATATAGATCCTGAGCACCTCATTCCTTAACACTTTTAACACACTGGGCTTTTTCTTTTTAGAAACAACCTTATTTTGTGATGAGACTGATTTAAATATAGTCCCAGACCATGCAATATTCATCTTGTGAAGATCATATATAGTGATATTTATATCAGCTTCACGTTTACTTTTATATATTCGGTAAAGGACTTTTTCCTGATTACCCGTTTTCTCCTCTTTATCTTTTTCAGAAAAACTAATCTTGTTGTTATAAATCATACCAAAAATAAGAAATCTTTCTTCAACACCCTTTTCTTTAAAATATTTTAAAGTTTCCTGAGGTAATGCTGCCTGTTTTTTTATGATTGCTCTATATTTAACATCTCCAACTGTATCTATGAAATATTGTGCTGGTTTAATCCGTAGTGATTTTCTTGTTTTCTCCAATGACTGCCTGAATATTATATCGATACTCTTTTGATGCTTATTACTAATATCCATATCAGACACCAGTAAACCACCGAATATTACACCATCTTTTATTATATTTTCATATGTCATAGCACCAGTTGCATTTTTGTTTTTGACAGAGGCACATGAAGTTAATGCCAGTCCAAACAACAATCCCACTAGTGAATAATATAAGTTCTTATTTGATATTGTCATTTCTCTACAGTAATTAATCCATTTTCCGGTTTATAAATATACTTGTTTACATCACCATTATTATAATAAATCGAAATATCTCTTATATCGACCAATCGACCGGAAAATGGCCCAGTCAATAATTCACCATACACAAATATACGCTCGGATTCACCAAAGCCTGGCACCCAGGACTTTTTATTGGTTATTTTCATCGCTTTTATTTTTGTCCCAGCATTCACAATACCTAAAACATTAAGTTTTCGTGGCCCATGCATACGTTTAATAGCACTCAATTTAGTTGGATCATTTCTATATTTTTTTAGGAGCTCTTCATATTTGCTCTTTGAAAGTTGATTTCTTTTTCTTTCATAGATAGATGACGTTACAGGATCCTTTTTATATTCTTCAATAGATTTGGGAGCAAGCTGATACCTGCCAATGCTACGTCCCTTATAGTTTCTTTCCGGTATAAGATATTCGCCGTAATAATCACTTTTCATTAAAAATATATTTTTTTCAATTATATAAACTTGCTCATATTTATAACCACCCCAGTACGGACTATCTTCAGGGAGTGATAAATTAACAGAACATGCACTTATTAATGCAGCCAGGTATAGAGTAATTAACCAATTAAACCAGTTAATAAAATTCATTTTAATTGTTTTTCTATTTCAAATGGTCGTTTCAATGATCCCGCACAAATATCACCTTCTTCAGCACCAACAAGCCACTGTTTTAACTGAACCACCCTTTCCAGGGTAAGCCTGGCTTTATAACTGTTTTCACATAGAGAAAAAGCGCTGCCATAGGCTGACTGTTTGTCTTTTTGTGGGTACATCATTTCAAATTGGCTGTCGCGAAATTTTAGCCAGGCTCTTTGTGCATGCTTCATTCTCTTTATAAAAAGTTTATCCTCTCTGTAAACATGTTTAATTAACTTATAAACACGATTAAGCTCAGTATCAGCAATTTTATAATTTAACCCGGAGCATTTATTCATTGCGTGTTGAGTAAATGCTTTTTTGAAACATTCTGCTGTAACGTTACTATCAGCCTCAGCAACAAACACTGGAGCTATCATAAATAACAATATTATTAAAGCTCTCATAGTTTGCACCTTATTGTTTTAATAGTTCTTCAGTCTAAAGCTACAGTGATTGGCTCAATACTAATCTCCAGTCACCACCAGAATCTCGCTCATAATTGGTAACCAGGCCAATGTCCAGCCCTTCCTTTTCATATTATGAAAGTGGTCATCTAACCATGTTGGTGTTAGGTTTGGCGCTTCTTTATAATGTTTACCCGTTAATGCCTGCAAAGTCGTTGCTAATGCCATTTTTATACCAAGGTTCATTACTCTGGTTTTTCCTTTTCCTGAAGGCAAATGATAAGCTCCGCCGAGCCTGTATGATTTTTCGAGCACTGGAATCATCGAAGCTGATAAATCCTGATTCAGCAGAAAAGCATTTGCTACAAATGGATTAAAGATACCAGTTTTAGTAAATAACTGTTCTACCTTTTGTCGATAGCCATAATCCAGTTTCCACAACACGGTTTTTGCCTTCAACCTGCATTCCAAAATTTGCTTGCGTTCTGTTACATTTAAATATTGATCTATTTCATTACTGTTTGTTTTATTTATAGGTGATTTATTGCTTGTGGGCAGACACCAGCCTTCATTAGCGGAGTCCATCATTAATAGATATGGGACAAAAAGCCGTCCACTATCGCCAGACCAAAACATACCAGCCCAGATGATATCGCTAATTTTACTTTTGTCTTTTTTTGTACTTATTTCCTCAAGCGCTTTTAGTGTTTCCCTTACCATGCCTTTACGCTCACCTGTTAATCGCCATACTACATATTCCGCATATAATGGCTGAACATATTTTCTGACAGATGAAATAACCTTCTCTGACTTATCCTTAATGCTGAGCAAACCAACCAGTGGATAAAATTTTTTGTTCATATTTGGAAGCTCATCCAGCATCATTGGAATGAGCTCTTTATCTCTTTCATCGGCAAATAATACAATTGATCGAAATACTGCTTTTTTTGCAACAACACTGTTATTTCTATAATGCCTCACCAAAACCGGTAAAATCTTTTTCTTTTCTTTGTAAAAATCCGTCAAGCCTGATAGAACAGACCTACTCATATGTAAATCATCTGAATACAGCACAAGCTGCTCCAGAAAGCTTTCGATAACACGATTTTTCGCATCCTGCCAGTTCCCCCCCGAATAATATTGTTTATGCTGCAGCAAGCCTAGTTGCCGGATTGATTTAACAACTTCTTTTTTGTACAAATTTCTCCTTATTTTCTCCTTATCTGGCTTATGATATTTTTTTTCACTTGCATAAATATCATGCGCCTTAAATTTCATGTAAACGCTTGAATAATCAGGATCATTAATGATTGATATAAGTTCTGATATTTTTTCATCATCAAGTTTTGTCGGTTTTGAGCGATAAGTTGTGCAGGAAACACTGATGAGAAATAGGACTAAAATAATTAACAAACTAAAGTAGTTCTTTATAGCATCCATAAATTCATCCCATTATTTAAATTGCAAAAACAATTCTAATATTTAATAATTTCAATTACTTTGTTCACCCTCATCACTGATGTTAGAAGTAAGAATTGTAAAAAAAAGCCCACTCAATAATGAGATAGGTAACCCTATAACCATACCCATCGCTGCTACAATAGACAATCCACCAACATTATCTGCTGATAGATAAAAAACATTGACTGGGATGACAAGCAAATAAAGAAGCCCATAAAATCCTGTCACAATGAAACATGCGCGCGAAAATCGACTCCGATTTAGTTTTCTGTTTTTTATGTCTCCTGAAAAAGAGGCTGCCAGACCTAATAAAAGTATGATAATAGCCAGGAAAATGTAAAAAATAAAAAGGCGACTGAGAAAATTAACCATACCTCGTTCAAAACTACGGGGGTCCTTATCCACACCATGCTCAACAAGTAAGTTTTTTAATTCAGTATAGTCTTCTTTTTTTGCAATAATGTATGCGTTACTTCCATTTTTAGTCTTTGCATTAACATCGACACCATTCTCTAAAAGTAAACGTACAATCTCTATATTATTATTCTTTGTTGCTGATATTAATGCAGCCCCAGTATTCGCACCAGCCTCGAGGAGGTACTTCACACTTTCAGGCATATGCCGCTCAGCGGCCAGAATTAACGCTGTGTTCAAATCATTGTTTTTAAGTCCTCTTACTTTGTATTCAGCTAGCAGTAATGGTATTACTTTTCCATTTTCTGAATAAGCTGCAAGCGTTAACGCAGTGTCATTATTCTTATTTCGAACGTTAATATCAGCACCCGCTTTTAACAAAAGCTGGACAACATTGTTTTTATTATGCACAACCGCCAACATTAAAGGCGTCAAATCATCTACATTGCGATTATTAATATTTGCGTTATTAAGCAGATAACTTTCAACCTTCTCAACTTCTCCGGCTTTAATAGCATTTGAAAAACCCACATCCAGTCTTTCAGATGCACAAAGCACATGGATCATGGTCATGTAAACAAAGAATGTTTTTATAATTAATTTAGATTTCATTGTCATAATTATCTGGATAATATCAGATCCTGTTGATTCTTTATTTAGCAAAAAACACTCCCTAATGCCAATTTATTATCGTGATGAACCCAAACTTCTTATTAAAGGCATTATAAGGTGTCAACCTGAACCTACCCCGATTTGATGCACACTCTCTAAAAGGGGCTCTGCTCTTAATGGCACTTACTTAAGCTCTATTTAAACGCAAATGGACACCACTAAGCCACTAAGTTCGCGGAGAAATATTTTTTATCGTAGGGTGGATCAAGCAACGCAGGTCCACCAGACTCCGTGATAAAGGTGGATCCGTTTCGCTTGAACCACCCTACAAAAGCTTGTGTTTTCTCTGTACTCTCTGCATCTCTATGACAGATATTTTATATTTAATTGACCTTAACCCTATCGCTAACACCTGTGAAACGGATGTTGAAAACAGGACAAGGAGCGAATAGCTCACAAAGCGAAACATAGCCAAGCCTCCGAATTATTATGGAGTCAGTGTAAAGTATTTACCTTTTTATATTGTATCTTATCTTAATTACAACACATCACATTCACTGAACACAGACAAGCGAGCGTCACCCTCAACAACTTCCTGTGCAGAAGGCAATGCATCGTTCTGGTTGTGTATCCAGGTGATCATATCCTGGATCACAACATCACCCTGTAAATCACGTGACAACATGTGATAGCCGTTCTGGTAGAGCACCAGGCGCCAGCCAGATGCCGCCTGCTCCGGTAGGTTTTCAAGCATTGCACAGAATGATTCAGGTGGAATAATTTCATCGCGTTCGCCATACAATATCAATGCGTTCATGTTCAGCACTGCGCTATTAAGCAGGGCGGCATCCATTAAATCAGTGAGTCCGTAAATCGCATCGACCCGTGTCTCCTTAATAATCAATGGGTCTTTGCCGAGCGCACGCAACATATCGATATTATCTGACGGATAAATGTCCAGCGATTCACCGGTAACCGTATAACCGGGCATCATATGTGCGAGCAGAGTCAATGGCATGGTTTGCCACCATGGCATAATTTGCCAGCCCCACACCGCCGGGGCAGACAGGATCACACCCTTTATACAGGTTTGTTGCAATGGCTGTAGTGCACTCAGTATCACCGCACCCCCCATGCTTTCGCCCAGTAAAAATAAATGCTGGCCAGCGTGTTTTTCACACAGCAGTTTCACTATTTCGACAAGGTCGGAGCGCATGAGTGAGTGCCCAGGCCAGATACCCCGTTGCGACGTGGCACCAAACCCGCGCTGATCAATGGCATAGGTTGTGATTGAGTGTTGAGCAAAGCGGTTTGCCACAAGCTCAAAGGCATTGCTGTAATCATTAAAGCCGTGCACTGCAAGCACCACTGCGCCAGGAAAATTAATAGAGGGAGAATTTATAAAGGGAGTATTGATCGATGGCCATGCCTTTAGAGGCAACACATAGTCGTCGGCCATAATCACTGACGCAGGCGTCAGTCGAGTGCTATTCGCAGAAGTTTTCGCTTGCGTCTGTATTTGCGGATGAGCGCAAGCACTCAATGACACAAGCAATACAAGCTGTAATAGGTAAAATCGCATCACGATACGCTTTCTTAAAATAATGAATATTGTCCCATTAACATATAATGTGGAATCAGATCTCAATGCTTAACAATATTTGAGAAAACGGTGCTCTGCTCCCACTTATTTCTTATCTACTTTTTCTGCATATTTCACATAAATGAGGTATCAACACCAAAAGAGGCAGGGGGCTTATCAAGGTGTACATTTTTCTCACATTTTACGTCACTCACTTTTGCATATTCTGGTCCAACCCACAGCCATTCATTTAGACTTTCAAGTGCATGTTTATCACCGCAAGCAAATACTTCCACACTACCATCAGGCAAATTTTTCGCATAACCAACTAAGCCTAACTCTGTGGCAACTTTTTGCGTTGAAGCACGAAAAAATACACCCTGTACTTTACCAAACACCAGGCATCTAATACATGTGTCATGTTCTGCCGTTTTTTGATCCACTTCTGTCATATGTAATCCCCTTAGCTTCAAGGTGGCTTCAAGGTGTCAGACATCTTGATTACTGTCATCATTTAAAATATTAGCCTAATCATTACCTGGGTAATTTAATACATATTCAGGCAGCAAGCCACGCATAACACGTGTTAATTTAATGGAGTCAGACTCACTGCTGTCCCATAAACTTTCATATAAGCACCAACTGCTTATTATTCTGACTCGTATCAAGTGGCGGATCTCCACGTAATAATGATAATAAGTCTCGTCTCATAAATAAATTAAGCTGCA
>Ga0316207_10003402_pt1 | contig 14834 bp, 11 predicted proteins | sample 6weekpyrite_MG_FD_204943 | JGI IMG/M metagenome (GOLD analysis project Ga0316207, IMG submission 204943) | Microbial mat bacterial communities from mineral coupon in-situ incubated in ocean water Damariscotta River, Maine, United States -... | ecosystem: Environmental > Aquatic > Marine >... | reverse complement strand
TATCTAATAATTGTTGGCAGGCAGTGTGTGGGCTAATATTGGACTGAAGGTCATTGAGTAGACCGGATACGTCGGTTAGATTTTTTTTCAAGTCAGGTAACAGGGCAAGGCTATCACGCAAGGTAGAAAGATCGCGGGGTCGTGCAGTACGTAAAGCAATACGCGCTAGAATACGTTGGCAATCACCAAACCCGCGCAAAATCTCAGCAAGGTCACGATAGCCTGTCCTGGTTCGTAACGTACTTATGGCAGCATAGCGCTGTTTTAAAATGTCATGATCACGTAATGGTCGATTTAACCAACTCTGCATTAAACGACTGCCCATGGCCGTCGACGTTTTATCCATTAAATGACGCAGGGTATGCTCTTCACCACCGGAAAGATTGATATCTATCTCAAGATTACGACGTGTCGTGGCATCAAGCAGAATACTGTCATGTAGCGATTCTGTATGTAAGGCGCTGATGTGAGGTAATTGACTGCGTTGGGTATTACGCACGTATTGCAGTAGGGCGCCAGCAGCACAAATGCCCGTTTGTAATTCTTCACAACCAAAACCATGCAAATCATTCGTTGAAAACTGCTCACATAATTGGCGATGCGCACTGCTGTATTCAAAGTACCAGGGGGCGAGTGATTGTTGGCATGCTGTGCTTGTTAGCGGCGATGTATTTTCTTCGACTAAAATTTCAGCCGCTTGCAGGCGCTGTAATTCACCCGCAAGTTCACTCTCTGTTGCAAGTTCGCTGACACAAAAACGACCACTGCTCATATCCAGTGAGGCGAGTCCGAAACGCTGCTGGTCATCTTTGCCCTCACTGTGCACGGCAACCAGCAAAACATTTTGTCGGTCATCCAGTAGCGCCGCTTCCGTCACTGTGCCAGGCGTAATAATACGCATTACCTTACGTTCAACGGGACCTTTACTGGTGGATGGATCACCAATTTGCTCACAAATGGCGATTGATTCACCAAGTTTGACAAGGCGAGCGAGATAATTGTCCGCAGCATGGTAGGGCACACCCGCCATCGGGATCGGTTCACCATTGGTCTTGCCGCGGTGGGTTAGTGTGATATCAAGTAATTCAGCCGCACGACGCGCATCATCAAAAAACAGCTCATAGAAATCACCCATACGGTAAAACAACAGGGTTTCAGGGTGCTCGGCCTTGATCCCCAGATACTGTTGCATCATAGGGGTATGGTGTGCTGATTTTTCTTTTACTGCGTCAGGCATAATTAGCGAATAACTATATATTATTTTAACTATTTTTGTATTTGGTCTTTGCGTACGCTTGCTACTAAAAAAGCATTATATCGTAGCGGCGGGTATTTGTTGGGATAAAAATAGCGTGTTTCTTTTGCAGCTTACACGCGGGAATTATAAGGAATCCAATGTGAGACGTATTTTTTTCAATAGATTATCAGCATAATAGGGCTTATGTATCATGTTTTGATGCAGAGTGGTATCTGCTATGTCATTATGTAGATCATCATTAAAGCCACTTCCCGTCCAATCCCTGATGAAAGAATGTCGAGTTCACTTGTCTCCTTAGTATCGCCAGGGTTGGTTTGCTCGGTTGTTGTCAAAGACTCAAGTGTCTCTATTCTATTTTGAATACTGGTTGATATTTTCTTCGATATATAGATGCCGGCTAAAATCAAAAAGGCAAAAACACTAATGATGAAAAATGTGGCGTAAGCCAGGTCTTTTTCGGTGCGCTCATGGACGGCGGTTGACTCACGTTTTAATCTGGCTTGTATTGAATAGGAAATATTCAGGAATTTATTAATCAGGTTCAATTTCCTGAATTTATCTATCCAGTATGCGACACTGTTTACTATGGATAAGGAATTGTACCAACTTGCAGAGCAAGTCGCTGCTCAATTAAACAAAACCGGAGACTGGCTGGGCACGGCGGAGTCGTGCACCGGTGGCTGGGTTGCCAAATGCCTGACGGATGTGCCGGGTAGTTCGCAGTGGTTTGATCGTGGTTACGTTGTCTATAACGGTCAGGCAAAACAGCAGATGCTGGGTGTTCCGGCTGACATTATTAAAGAAAATGGAGAAGTGAGTGAACTGGTTGTGCGTTCATTGGCACAAGGCGTGTTGGCAAAAAGTAATGCGAGTGTCAGCCTTGCCATCAGTGGTATCGCAGGGCCAACCGGAGGTTCAGAAGACAAACCAGTCGGCACGGTCTGGTTTGCCTGGTCGCGTGCTGACAAGCTAGCGGGTGTGGTACGTGGCGTAAAAACGACCGCTGCTGTGCAATGTTTCAGTGGTGATCGCGAGGCAGTACGCAAACAAGCAGTTATTCATGCCATGCAAGGCGTGCTGGCGTTATATGACGAGTAATGAACGTACCAACAAATTCACAACGACTTTTTTTTGCCCTCTGGCCTGATGATAGGACTCGTAAGGCGATCGCCTCAGTCGTTAAGCAAGCCTGCCAGCAGCATAAGGGTAAGCCTATAAGCACTGGCAATCTGCATCTGACACTGGCCTTTCTTGGCAATGTAAACCCGAACCAACGTGAATGCCTTGAAGTACTAGCGGAATCTGTTTCAATGACACCGTTAAGTTTATGTCTTGAGCACCTGGGTGTGTTTCCTCGCCCCAGGGTTTTATGGTTGGGGGTAAAAGAACAACCCGATGCACTGATGCAATTAGCCGCTAAGCTTAGTGATGGTGCACGAGATTGTGGCATTAAACTGGACAACAAAGGGTTTAATCCGCACGTAAGCCTAATGCGAAAAGTAAGCACGTTGTCTGAATTTGCTATCCAGCCAATTCACTGGAAGGCGAATCAGTTTTGTTTAGTTCACTCTATTTCGCAGCCAGAGGGCGTGGAGTATCGGGTAGTAAAGAGTTGGTGAAACAGTCATGTTTGCTTGCGGCCAATAGCGAACATTTAAGGGCGCTGTAAAAAGGCTACTGACCTCTTTTGTTATTCTGAATCCCAGTACGGTGTATCTCGCCATTTCACAGAGAACTTATTAGTCTGTGGTGAAAATGAAATTTCAGGCCACCATGCCATGGGGTCGGAACCCGGACGTAAGCGAGACCATTTTGGTTCGCCCTGGTAGCCATTTTCGATAAATTCACGGTCATGATCATTACCATTTATGAGTAATACGGGTTTTCCAAAATCATGCACCTCTTGAATTAGTTTTTTATTAAAATGACTACAATCATAGGTATTACACCCGGTAGGATCGGAATGCATCATTAAAACAATCGCATCCTGGTTATTTCTTTTAGCCTTTTTAAAACCCGTTGTTAAAAAGGCAATATTGGCTTTTAAAATTTCATTAATCTTCTTTGGCTTTAGCGGATAGGCCCCCGGAAGTGCGGGCAACACAAGCATGATAAAATCGACACTCTGGTAACTCCATGCTACGTTTTCAATCATTTCAGCTTGTCGTGATACACGAATAGAAGAAAATGATGGGTTGCTGCCTTTAATTATCTGGTGTGTGGAAGGGTCGCCTAAAATAATTTTTCTAAAGAGCGTTCGAGCTTTTATTGGGTTAGGGCAGTCGTTAAATTCGTTATCGCCTATCGTAATAAGAAAGGGCATGGGGGTTTTTGAGAAGACCCTGGCTCTTCTCTCATAGCGTTCGGGAGGACAGTCTATTCCACCACTAAAAATATCACCAACATGTATTACAAAGGGTATTTTCTGTTCACCCATAAGCGTAAAGGTCTTGGATAAATTTTCTAACTCACTTGCGAAATAGGGCGCATCACCTACCGCCGCGAAACGAACAGGTTTGTCACTCGAATAGCTTGTAACACTAAAGAATAAGGAACAGAAAATTAGCAATTTTACCAATGATTTCATAATAATTCCTTTGGTACGAAAGAAGATAGAATGGCCGGCTACTTTCTAATAACTGTGTGCTTTATGCTAATAGAAGTGTTTTATCAGGAAAGGTGCGTTTGCACACTATTCAAGCAGGTTGGGGAAGTGAAATAACAGGAGACAGTATTCATTTTACAAATTTTATAAAAATGCCCAACCCGCGAATGGTTTTATTTCATCTCTATTAACAAGAACAAGCTGGTAGGCGTTTGGATTCATGGATTGATCAACAGTGGTATCGACCGACAATCGATGTAACAAGTAACCAACCAGCGCACGTTTCACATCAAGTTCAATCATGCCGTTAACGGCACGATAATCAATCAACAGGCTTTCCTGTTTGCGTGACTTTAATTTGGGATGCGGTGCCAGTTGCAACGTGATGGGTTCTACCCATTCATCATCGTATTGCGCGCTTGATTCAGCTTCTTCATCGAGCATTTCAGCCGCGACGAAACGTGACAGCACAAAATCACGAAAGTCATACGTCTCCGTGCTGTAGGCACGCACATGCCAACGCAGCCCGGTGTTAACGAGGGAGTGCGGTTCAATCGTGCGAACATCATCTTCATCCCGATCAGACAGGGATTTGTAAACCATGCGCAGTTGTTTGCCCTGCTTAACGGCGCGCACCACTTGCGCACAGACCTCTCGGTCTGGCAGGCGAACAGGCAGGGGCAGTTCCTCCATCGAAATGCCATACAGCAAGGCATTTTCGCTGGGTCCACCGCTGGCAGCCAGGTTGGCAGCCATCATGGGTAGCACCACCTGTGGTTCCAATTCGGCAAACATCGGTGTAAACCCGGATGTTGGTACAAATCCGAACACGGTATGGACGTAGGAAAGATTATCCGGTGCCATCTGGCCATAGAGTTTCAGATCCTTGGTGGCAGCCGCATCGGAGATCCCGAAGCTGCGGGCAACATCGCTGCGCGTCACGACGCCAGTATAAAATGCCATAATTTCAATGTATTGCAGGCGTTGGCGGGTATTCCACTTGATATCTGCCGGGCCCTTGAATGTTGTTACCATGCCAAACTCCATCTATTGGTAGGGGATTATAACCCTCTAAAGTAGGTGCTACTAGAAAACACCATAGCGTATAAAATACATAGGTGGTAAAAAGTATTGACATTGTTTTATGTATAGCCTAATCTGGGCTCATAGGCTGATGCTGGGGAATAAATACAGAGCAGCAATACCTAAACACGATAAAAACGAACCACACTGGAGAAGCACCATGGCGAATAAAGAAGATCAGAAGAACAAAGCGCTTGCAGCCGCATTAGGACAAATCGAGAAGCAGTTTGGTAAGGGCTCGGTTATGCGTTTGGGTGAAGAAGGCATTAATAATGATATTGATGTTGTATCAACAGGTTCAATTGGTCTGGATCTGGCATTAGGCATAGGTGGCCTGCCAAAGGGCCGTGTTATTGAGATTTATGGCCCTGAATCGTCAGGTAAAACCACCATGACACTGCATGTGATTGCCCAGGCACAAAAGGCCGGTGGCACCTGTGCCTTTGTGGATGCTGAGCATGCATTGGACCCAAGTTATGCAGAAAAATTGGGCGTCAATGTTGATGATCTCCTGGTTTCACAGCCTGATACGGGCGAACAGGCGCTCGAAATTACCGATATGTTGGTGCGTTCAGGTGCGGTTGATGTGTTGATTGTTGATTCGGTCGCGGCATTAACACCAAAAGCTGAAATTGAAGGCGATATGGGCGATTCACACATGGGTTTGCAGGCGCGTTTGATGTCACAGGCACTGCGTAAGCTCACCGCTAATATTAAACGCTCCAATACCATGGTGATCTTTATTAACCAATTACGTATGAAGATTGGCGTGATGTTCGGTAATCCTGAAACAACCACCGGTGGTAATGCCCTGAAATTCTACTCGTCGGTGCGTTTGGATATTCGTCGGATTGGTGCGATTAAGAAGGGTGATGAGATCCTCGGTAATGAAACACGGGTTAAAGTCGTGAAAAACAAGGTAGCCCCACCGTTTAAGCAGGTTGTATTCGATATTCTCTATGGCGAAGGTGTGTCTCATGAAGGTGAGTTGATCGACATTGGCGTGAAAGAAGACATTGTTGATAAAGCCGGTGCCTGGTACAGCTATAACGGAGAACGGATTGGCCAAGGTAAGGATAATGTACGTAACTTCCTTAAAGAACACCCTGAAATTGCAGATGACATTGAACAACAAATCCGAACTAAATTGTTGCCAGGTAAGTCTGCAGGAGAAAAGCCAGCTGAAGTTGAGGCAGATGACGAGGCAGAAGAGGCTATCGCTTAAAAAATAAGCATAAAGGGGCGCACAGGCGCCCCTACTGCTTTATGTGTCCGCCGAGAAAGGCTAAACTACGCCGCTATTGAAATGTGTGGACTGGACCCATTTTGTTGCAAAGCCTATGTTAGCGAAAACATACCAGTCAGCCATGAATATGCTCGCCCGGCGCGAGCATTCTGTTTTTGAGCTGACGCGTAAACTACAACAAAAAGACTTTCCATCCGAATTAATTACTGAGGTGATCGCGCGTCTCGTCGCCGATAACCTGCTAAGTGACGAACGTTTCGCTGAGGCTTATCTGCGCATGCGTAGCGCGAAAGGATATGGTTTACAGCGTATTCGTCTTGAAATGAAAGAACGTGGCGTTGCCAGTGAGCTGATTGGCGATGCGATTGAACAAAGTGATATCGACTGGTATGCACTCGCCAGTGATGTACGCGATAGAAAATTTGGTGAGCAACCACCAGAAGAATTTGCGTTGCGCGCCAGGCAAATGAAATTTTTGCAGTATCGGGGTTTTTCCCACGCACAAATAAATGCAGCAGTAACCGGTTTGGATGACTAGTAATATGATGAGCACTAACGAAATTCGTCAACTTTTTCTCGACTACTTTCATGACAAAGGCCATGAGGTCGTTGCGAGCAGTTCGCTGGTACCGGGCAATGATCCAACCTTGTTGTTTACCAATGCCGGTATGGTGCCATTTAAAGAAACCTTCCTTGGTCAGGAAAAGCGCAACTATGTTCGTGCAACCAGCGTGCAACGTTGTGTGCGCGCCGGTGGTAAACATAACGATTTAGAGAACGTGGGTTACACTGCACGTCACCATACCTTTTTTGAAATGCTGGGTAATTTCAGTTTTGGTGATTACTTCAAACAAGATGCCATTAAATACGCGTGGGAGTTTTTAACTGAAGTTGTCAAATTACCAGAAGAAAAACTCTGGATTACAGTTTACGAAGAAGATGATGACGCGGCCGATATCTGGTTAAAAGACATTGGTGTTGATGCAACGCGTTTTTCCCGTATTGGTGACAAACCAGGTGGTAAGGATCACGAGAGTGATAATTTCTGGTCAATGGGTGACACGGGTCCTTGTGGTCCTTGTACTGAAATTTTTTACGACCACGGTGCAGACATAGCAGGTGGCCCACCAGGTACACCGGAAGAAGACGGTGATCGTTATATCGAGATCTGGAATCTGGTCTTCATGCAGTACGACCGGGATAAGACAGGCATATTAAACCCTTTGCCAGCGCCCTCGGTTGATACCGGTATGGGGCTTGAACGCCTTGCCGCGATTTTGCAAAACGGCCATGAAAATTATGATATCGATCTGTTTCAAAATTTAATTAAGGCCGTTGCCAACATTGTCGGCACAGATGATCTTAAACAAGCCTCACTACGTGTTATTGCCGATCATATTCGTGCCTGTAGTTTTCTGATTGTTGATGGTGTTATTCCATCTAATGAAGGGCGCGGTTACGTACTTCGCCGCATTATTCGCCGCGCTATTCGTCACGGTTATAAACTGGGCATTAAAGACACCTTCTTTTATAAATTGGTTGCGCCACTGTGCAAGGAGATGGGCGAGGCCTACCCTGAACTGTCTAAAGCACAAGAACAAGTTGAACGTATTTTAAAAACCGAAGAAGAACGGTTTGCAGAGACGCTTGATCAAGGAATGAAAATTCTCGAGTCGGCGATTGCCGAGTTAGATGGCAAGCTCCTTGCTGGCGAAACCATTTTTAAATTGTATGACACGTATGGTTTCCCGTTTGATTTAACCGGTGATATTGCACGTGAACGCAATCTAGAACTGGACAGTGACGGGTTTGAAAAAGCCATGGAAGCACAACGTGAACGCGCACGTGCCGCAGGCAAATTTGAAGCAGTGGCATCGGATGATCTTGGTATTGAAGGCGCGACAGTTTTCAGTGGTTATGAACACTTGCAGGACCAAAGCAAAATTCTTGGTCTATTTGTAGACGGGCAACCGGTACAGGAAGTGCAAGCCGGTCAACAAGCGGCCATTATTCTTGAGCAAACCCCGTTCTATGCCGAGTCTGGTGGGCAGGTGGGGGATCAGGGTATTTTGCGCGCTGCCAATGATGTTGTGTTTGAAGTGTCGGATACACGCAAGCAGGGCGGTGGTGTATTCGCACATATTGGTAGGCTCGCAAGCGGTTCGATTAGCGCTACCGATACATTAACTGCTGAGGTTGATGAAACGGCACGTCAGGCAACTGAACTGAATCATTCAGCAACCCATCTTATGCATGCTGCATTACGTAAGGTGCTGGGTGATCACGTGACACAAAAAGGCTCATTGGTTGATCCTGAACGATTGCGTTTTGATTTCTCTCATTTTGAACCGGTTACTACAGAACAAATGACCGAGATCGAAAACATGGTTAACCAACATATTCGTGCCAACCATACTGTTGAAACAAAACTCATGGCGATTGATGCTGCGCGTGAGTCAGGTGCGATGGCTCTGTTCGGTGAGAAGTACGATGATGAGGTGCGCGTACTGAGCATGAGCGAATTCTCGGTTGAATTGTGTGGCGGTACACATGTTAACCGCACCGGTGATATTGGCCTGTTTAAGATTATTAACGAAACAGGCACTGCCGCTGGTGTGCGTCGTATCGAAGCCGTGACAGGCCAGGCTGCTATGCAACGCATCAGCGATGATGAAACAAAACTCGATAGCCTTGCAAAATTAGTGAAAGGTAATCGTGACGACGTAACCGATAAAGTGACTCAGTTGCTTGAGCGACAACGTAAGCTCGAAAAAGAACTCGAACAGTTGAAAGGTAAATTGGCGAGTTCTGCCGGTAGTGATTTGGCGAGTCAGTCTGAGGATGTTGCTGGCATAAACGTGCTTGCCGCCCGTTTAGATGGCGCAGATGCAAAAGCACTGCGTGATACGGTTGATCAACTCAAGAACAAACTGGGCACAGCTGCCATCGTGCTCGGGTCAGCAGAGGGTGATAAGGTAACCCTGATTGCTGGTGTGAGTAAGGATGCAACTGATCGCATCAAAGCAGGTGATCTTGTTAATTGCGTTGCCCAACAAGTGGGTGGCAAGGGTGGTGGGCGCCCTGATATGGCACAGGCCGGTGGTAACAATCCCGCTGGTTTAGATACTGCACTTGCCAGTGTAACGGCCTGGGTTAGTAAAACGGTTAATAACTAATCAAATTTTCCTTTATATTCAGTCTAAATTAGTGTTTAATTCCCGCCTTTTGTTGCGGGGCTTTAAGCTGCCCTGTCATGGGCTAAATGGGTCAATATGGCGTTAATTGTTCAAAAATTTGGTGGTACGTCAGTCGGTACGGTCGAACGTATCGAAGCCGTGGCTGATCGCGTTGTTTCTGAGCGACAAGCTGGCAATAACATGGTCATTGTTGTCTCAGCGATGAGTGGTGAAACAAACCGTCTTGTTGGCCTTGCCAATGCGATTTCCGATCGCCCGGTTGCCCGCGAAATGGATGTGCTGCTTTCCACGGGTGAGCAGGTCACTATTGCGCTGCTAAGTATGGCCCTGGAAGCACGGGGTTGCCCTGCGCGTTCCTATACCGGCAGTCAGGTGCATATCTTGACCGACAGTGTGCACAACAAGGCGCGTATTAAGGATATTGATGGAACACGTGTACGCTCAGACCTGGATGCAGGCCGCGTGGTGATTGTTGCCGGTTTCCAAGGTGTTGATGAACAAGGCAATATTACGACATTAGGTCGAGGTGGTTCAGATACCACGGCAGTGGCAATGGCGGCGGCACTTGAGGCCGATGAATGCCAGATCTATACCGATGTTGATGGTGTTTACACCACCGATCCTCGCGTCGTGCCTGAAGCACGCCGTTTGCCACAAATTACCTATGAAGAAATGCTGGAAATGGCCAGTCTTGGCTCGAAAGTATTACAGATTCGCTCAGTCGAGTTTGCCAGCAAGTACAACGTGCCGTTGCGGGTATTGTCTTCCTTTGAAGATGGTCCTGGAACGCTGATCAGTGTTGAGGATAAGAGCATGGAACAACCGTTGATATCAGGAATTGCCTTTAATCGGGATGAAGCCAAGTTAACCATATTGGGTGTGCCCGATGAGCCAGGTGTGGCATCACGTATTTTGGGGCCGGTGGCGGGTGCGAACATTGAAATTGATATGATCGTACAAAACGTTGCAGCCGATTCAACGACTGATTTCACCTTTACGGTTCATCGCAATGATTTTGAACAGGGCATGGAAGTACTTGAGCAGGTTGCTAAGGATTTAGGCGCGCGTGAAGTCTCAGGTGATGATAAGATTGTGAAGATTTCATTAGTTGGAGTAGGGATGCGCTCGCATGCGGGGATTGCGAGCCAGATGTTCTCTACGCTGGCGGGGGAAGGCATCAATATTCGTATGATTTCGACCTCTGAAATTAAGATATCAGTGGTAGTTGACGAGAAATACCTCGAATTGGGTGTGCGTTCTCTTCACCAAGCTTTTGATTTAGAAGAGAAATAAAATAATACCCTGATAAACTATGCGTGCACTTTATATCGTATAGAATATCAAAGAGTAGTGAAGAAAATAATAAGGCCATGGTTGGCTAACTCTTTAGGGAGAGTAGCTAGGCACTGTATTTTAGGTGCTTTTGGAAAAGATTGGGTATAGATTTTTTGTTGTTGGACGTTATATAGATCGTGAGTTCTGGAAGACTCAACCCAGTTGTAAATGTTCTATTCAGGAGAAATGGCAATGTTAATTTTGACAAGGCGAGTAGGTGAAACACTCATGATCGGTGACGAAGTAACGGTCACAGTGCTTGGGGTTAAGGGAAACCAGGTACGTATTGGTGTAAATGCGCCGAAAGATGTCAGCGTGCACCGTGAAGAGATTTACGATCGCATTCAAAAAGAAAAAGATAGCCCAGAAGCCGTTAACGAATAAGCTTCGGTATATCGTAAAGTAGTATCTGGTCGGTTTTTGTACAACCTTGTATGTATGCGGGGTGAAATTAAACAGGACCGTTAAAAAAGCCCCAAACAATTGTTGTTCGGGGCTTTTTGCTGGGCGCAGTTATCTATATAATAGCGCCTCGCTGTAGACCGGCTAACGGAAAATAGTGAATAAAAAGTTATGGAGAGCTGGCCGAGCGGCTGAAGGCGCGCCCCTGCTAAGGGTGTATAGGTTAATCCCTATCGAGGGTTCGAATCCCTCGCTCTCCGCCATACAAACAAAAAAAGCCCCCCTTTATGGGGGCTTTTTTTGTTTGTATGGTAGTTAGTTAGGATTTGAACCTTCGATAAAAATAAAAAGCCGGTTCGCACCTTAGAATCGCTTCGCGCTTCATTAGGTATACCCTTCGCTTCGCTACGGAAACAAGTCATCGGAGATGACTTGGGCGCTGCAAGTGCAGCGTCAATCCCTCGCTCTCGGCAATTGCTCCTGCATTGCTCTACCTTCGCTCATCCATGGGCTTGTCCGCCATATAAATAAAATGGTTATTCTTAGAGGTGGTCTTATTTTCCCTTTTAAACATTACCGGGAATCTCTTATTAAACTGGCGTATTAAACATAATGTAATAAACGATGAAGTCACCTATATTTAGGTTAAGCAAAGCAGTCAGCGCAGAGTAATTTTTCGACGGGTATAAAACTGCTTAGTGTCAATATACAGAAATCTCAGAATGATGATTGTGAGTAGTTGGATATGACGGAGAATAGTTTGGAGAAAAACAGTGTTGAGTTCCAGCGACGGGTTGATGTCTCGCGGGCTATCACTAAGGGCGTCATGTTTATCTCTTTATTCTGGTCTGGTCTGGGTATTTTTTTAGAAGCGCCTATTTGTACGGTGACAGCGCTATTTGTCGCAGCGGGGTGCGCACTTAGCCTGGTGTTGTATCAGTTGGGTCACGATATTCTCGCACGTTGTATTTGGTTGGGCGTTGGTTGTATTGGTGTTTTTTTTGGCGCTAATTTGATTGATCCTGGCGGCGATTTTGACTTAGTGCTGGTAACCGCTATCGGCTTACCTTTTCTTATTTTTTCATGGAAACAAGAACGCGCATTGATGGTGGCATTCATCAGCTTGCCGGTTATTTTATGGGGCATTGCCTGGGGTGTTGATTTTAATCTTTTTGGCTTTCAAGAGGTCGGACCAGAACTTGCGGGGCAATACATTAGCATTGCATCGGCTCTTACCTTGTTTGCACTGGTGGGCATGGAGCTTGGCTATTTTGCGGTGGTAACCGCAAGAAACGAAACAGAACTTAAAAAAGCAAAAGCCAGGGCAGAGATAGCGAATCAGGCTAAATCAGATTTTTTGTCTTCGATGAGTCATGAGCTGAGAACACCGATGAATGCTATTTTGGGTTTTACCCAATTGCTTTATTATCGAGCCAAGGTTCCGCTAACGGCAGAACAACAAAATTGTGTTGAGCAAGTAATGAAAAGTGGAGAACACTTACTAATGCTCATTAACGATGTGCTTGATCTTGCCAAGGTTGAATCCGGTAAAGTTGAACTTTGCATTGAAGATGTGGCGTTTAACGATGTTATTTGGGACTGTTTAGCGCTAACCATGAGCATTGTGGAAGAGCGTGGCATTAATATAACTCTGCCTGATAAGCAGTTTGAAATTCCAATGGTTAGGGCAGATCAGCGGCGTTTTAAACAAATATTGGTTAATTTGATATCCAATGCGGTTAAATACAACAAGAAAAATGGAAAAGTTAACATCGCCTGTGAGTTACGCGATGATGCATTGCGTATTGTGGTGACCGATACGGGAATCGGCATTCCGAAGCAACGCCAGCATGAATTGTTTCAAGCCTTTAGTCGACTTGATGCGGCGAATAGTGATGTTGAAGGCACAGGTATTGGCTTGCTTGTTAGTAAGGAACTGGTTGAATTAATGGACGGTAGAATTGGTTTTGAAAGCGAACAAGGCAATGGCAGTACCTTTTGGTTTGAGCTGCCCCTTGCTGAATCGATAGTTGTTAAAGAACGTGCTGACGAAGACATTGAGGTTAGCGCCGATGAGGAAAACGAAAAAAATATTAACGGCACGCTACTGTATGTGGAAGATAACCTCTCCAACCAACGGTTAATGGAGATGGTTGTGTCGCGTATTGAGGGCTTGTCTCTGGTGTCGGCGGGCACGGCCAGGCGGGGAATTGATATTGCCCAAAGCACGCAACTCGATGTCATTATCCTTGATATTAACCTGCCTGATATGAACGGGATAGAAATAGTCAAGGTGCTTAAAGAGAACAAAAAAACCAAACATATCCCTGTTTTGGCACTGAGCGCAGCGGCCACCAATCACGATATAAAAGAGGGAATGGAAGCGGGTTTTATGCACTACCTAACAAAACCAATGGACATAGTAGAAGTGATCGACACAATTAAGCGCGCACTGCGTTAAGTATCATAGCGCTTGTAGCGACTAAATGCGGGTTGCTAATATTCAACCGACACGACGTAACCGGAAGCAGGCCGGAATAGATGAGCAAATCGTTAAAAAATTATCTGTGCAATTACCAGTAAAACCAGTCTTCAGGCTAAATATTGACAGGCGCTGGCGTAAGAAATGTACCAGGGCGCATTTTTGTTGTAAGTGATTGAAATAAAATAAATAAAGGCCATATTTTTCTATTAAAAATGAAAATGAGGCGCTTATTGTGCCGATTTAATGTACAGCGCTACATTAGCAGCAACTTATCTTGACTGAATAGCCGATTCCAAGGATAATGCTCGCCTCTTAAAGCGCCTGTAGCTCAGCTGGATAGAGTACCTGGCTACGAACCAGGCGGTCGGGCGTTCGAATCGCTCCAGGCGCGCCATATTTAGTAATACAATTAAGCAGTTATCGTTCACGCGGTAGCTGCTTTTTTGTGCAAGCCTCCCACAGTTACCGAATCCCCCCACAAATTAGCAATTAAGACGGTTTTGCATTTGCTGTATGCTTATTAAAATTATAAAAATCGGTGGTGTAATGAGTACAGAATATGTTTAGCAAACTAATAGAAGATGGCCGAATCCTTGTTGCACGACTTGAGAAATATAGAAATGTTGGTATAGGTAATATTCCAACTGATGAGCGAATGGCATCTTCTGAAATTAAAGCATGGTATGACGCTTCTTCTTCAGTTATTGGCGATATATTCGGAAAAGATTCTTTTCAGTTAAGTCGGTGGGATGAATTATTATGCAAGCACATTGACAAGTGGCATGAAGATGACAATTGGGATGAGATTTCTTCAAATATTGTTCTCATCCATGAAGCTATGGGTCTGCTTAGTGAGTTCGACTTAGTATATGAAGCACAAGAAAATATAAAAAAGACAAAAAATATGGGCAGTTGGAAACAATATATTGTTAAACATCACCAATGGATAATAGGAACATTATTAGTCATCTTAGGCCTTATTATTACGGTAATGGTCTAACAAATCACTCACTCAACCGAAGAAAAAAGGGGTCAGTACACTTTTTATGACCATCCGCTTTTGGCCGATTGCAGGCATAACAAGAAAAATAAGGCCAAAAGAATAGGGGACAGACCACGATTTTTTGCTAGTTGAACTCTGTGGGGCGCGGATTAATCGTGGTCTGTCCCTTAATATTTTCTGGGTATAATTGAAGTGTGATGAATTTAGAGGATATTAAGAT
>Ga0316207_10003401_pt1 | contig 14834 bp, 14 predicted proteins | sample 6weekpyrite_MG_FD_204943 | JGI IMG/M metagenome (GOLD analysis project Ga0316207, IMG submission 204943) | Microbial mat bacterial communities from mineral coupon in-situ incubated in ocean water Damariscotta River, Maine, United States -... | ecosystem: Environmental > Aquatic > Marine >... | reverse complement strand
CCCACAGATGTATAAGCAGTCAGATCATTATAATCCTGTTTTAGTGGTGTATTATTAAAGAACTTTTCAACATCATCAGCATTTGTATCAACACTCCCGTTTATTACCACATGCACCGGGACAGAAACATCTATCGCTGTAGTAGTATTGTTTATAGCGCTTGCACCAAGACGGCCTGATGAACGATCAATAGTTATCATTTCATTATCCAGCACAAAACGAGCTTTGATATCGCTAATCGACGGCCAGTCTGGCTGATACTTTAAGACGCCGTTATTTACAGTAACAACCGATTGAAGCACACCGTCATTACTCTTAAAAGGGTACGCATCAGGAATACCATGAAACATTAAACTTGCAGAACCAAACCTCCCCTCTATGACAGAGTCAGATAACCATTGCGCAGCATCTTCCCCAAAGAACTCATCTGTTCTGTGCTTATTTAACCACTTGGCATCTGCACCATCAAAACGAACTTGCAGATCGAGAAAGTCTGTAACTGATAAATTATAATTAACACGTGCAAAAACATTTACACCATCAATTTTTGAACTGATTAATGGAGAAGCGAATTCATAACTATCGTTAAACTTCTCTACATCAATAGCAGCCTGCAGAACCTCTAGCTTCAACGGATTATTAAAGTATTTTGATACCACAACAGCATTTTCACTGTCCAGCGTTATACGCCCGCTATCTGCTCCTATCTTCAAACCACCACTGACATTACTAATCTTTATGTTCTCTTGAGGCACCGTCAAACCAAGTTTATTAAATTGAGTTTGTAGCAGCCAGTTGTCCGGTTTTCGCCAATCATTAATCTGAATATCTGTTTTTCTTAGTTCACCCTGCGGTGAAATCTCGTTAAGCTGCTTGATCCACTTATTATCAACAGGCAAACTGGCAATCAATTCAGATACATCTGACAAATTAAGATAATCGAAGCGTGCCTTTAATGAATCATCCGACTCTTTGTAATTTACAGAAAAATAGACGTCTTTCCACTGTGTTTTATCCAGCTGAACATTCATTTTGTCGACAACTATTTCCCATGTATCATCAACTCTGATGACTTTCAAAACTGCAGACAATTTTTTACTAAACCAGCTTTTTTTAATTTTTTTATTAATTGACTCGAACGAAATTTCATTTGCAGAAAAAGCAGTCGAAACTTCTTCAATTTTTGTATTTTTAAAATCCAGCCAGAACTCACCGGTAACCAATGCAGACACACTGAATCGCTGAGATTCAAAATACCTCATCAGTGTCGATACATTTAGACTCCTGGCTTTAACATAAACTGAAGACACCCAGTCACTGTCAACAATACTGGTCACGGCAGTCACATGAATATCCTGAGCAAATTCCGGAGGTGACTTTGATTTCACCTCAAAACGATACTCGTCATCAAAAATCTGCAGTGCAAGATTAAAATCTTTGAATTTTTTGGGCTCAGCTTGTGTATATTTATCTCGCCACTGGACAGTTGAATTGATCAGCCTGAACTCTTTGCCTGCAAAAGGTTTTAACAACTCCTTCGGAATCACTATACCCGTATCACTGACATTATTTTTATTCAGTTCAATTCCCTGTATATATAACCCACCTTCCTTACTCCTTTTGATATCAATATATGCTGCATCCAGAATTATTTCTGTCGGCTCGAATGCAAAATTAATGATATTTTCTATGACATTATATCGAAGTAAAACATTATCAAAATGAATTAAGTAAGCCTTTCCATCCGGCTTAAATACATTGACATCAATAACTCTTAACTCTGGTGAAAACCAATGCCAGCCAGCATCAATTTTTGAAATTTTGACAGGGTGATTTAGCGCCTGCTGAAGTTTTATTTCAACTTCATTTTTATATGATGTGAAATAGGGTAAGGCTAAACGCAGTAACCCCATCAACACAACAAAAGAGATCAGCAACACTGCGGTAATAATTATTAACCACCAGCGGGCTTTATCAAGCACACTCCCCTGATTTTTAAAAAACTTTGCTATCATAGCGCCTTACATAATAACAACATCAAACTGTTCCTGACTGTATAAGACTTCAGCCTGCAAACGAATTGATATCCCTATAAAGTCTTCAAGCTCAGCCAGACTACTCGATTCCTCATCCAGCAGCATATCGATAACTTCCTGTGCTGCCAGCACCATCAGTTTTTGTGCATCAAACTGACGCGCCTCTCTTATAACTTCACGAAATATTTCGAAGCATACAGTTTCTGCTGTCTTTACCGAGCCTCTGCCACCACAGGTTGGGCAACCTTCACAAAGAATATGTTCCAGGCTTTCACGTGTCCGCTTTCTGGTCATTTCAACCAGACCCAGTGACGATACTTCACAGACGTTTGTTTTTGCATGATCTTTATCGAGACACTTATTTAGTGCCCGCATCACCTGTCTTTTATGCTCCTCTTCCAGCATATCGATAAAATCTATGATAATAATGCCACCCAGATTTCTAAGACGCAGTTGTCGTACTATCGCTTGTGCCGCTTCAAGATTAGTTTTGAAAATGGTTTCTTCCAGATTACGATGACCGACAAATGCACCGGTATTGACATCAATGGTTGTCATGGCCTCAGTCTGATCAATAATTAAATAACCACCGGATTTAAGCTGGACCTTTTGTTCCAGTGCTTTTTGTATTTCATCTTCAACACCATACAAATCAAAGATTGGTCGCTCACCGGGGTAGTGCTCAATCGTAGCATTCAGCTCAGTTACGTATTTAGAAGCAAACTCATTCATTCGTTTGCAGTTTTCTCTCGAATCAATTCTTATTTTTTCCAGATCTTCATCGACCATATCCCTGAGAACTCTTAAATGCAGCGGCAGATCCTGATGAACCACCTCACCTGATTTTGCATTTTTCTTTTGCTCTTCAATTGAAGCCCACAGTTTATTTAAAAATTTTATATCTCTTCGCAGCGAATCAGGCGTAGAGCGCTCGGCTGCTGTTCGCAAAATATAGCCCGCTCCGCCAATTAAATCATCATGTTCCAGCAACATATCTTTCAGGCGCTGGCGAGCATCTTCATCTTCTATTTTTGATGAGACACCAATGGTTTCTGAATTAGGTAATAGCACAAGGTAACGGGATGGTATTGTAATATTCGTTGTTAATCGCGCACCCTTTGTACCCATAGGATCTTTAACAACCTGTACCAGCATTTTTTTCCCTTCATGCAACAGCTGACTGATACTACGGGGCGCAATACCGTCATTTCCATTTTGCTGTAAATTTTCTATATCAGAAGCATGTAAAAATGCCGCGCGATCAAGACCGACATCAATAAAAGCTGCATCCATCCCCGGTAACACTCTGACAACTTTTCCAATATAAACATTCCCAACCAGTCCCTTGCTGGAAATTCTTTCCACATATAGCTCCTGTAAAACACCGTTCTCCAGTATGGCTACCCGGGTTTCCTGTGGTGTAACATTAATCAGTATCTCTTTGCTCATAATCCTTCAATTCTTTTTATTTGTATTTATTATTTCAATATTCAGACGACTAGTTTTATCCCGCCATCTTTTAACAAACAACGGGTTTCATACAAGGGCAAACCCATAATACCTGAATAGCTGCCTTTAATTTCAGTTATAAACTGAGCCGCAATTCCCTGCACCGCATAAGCACCGGCTTTATCCATAGATTCACCAGTTGCCAGATATGCTTCTATCATTTCGTTGCTCAGTGGCATAAATGTCACTTCACTAATATTTATCAACGTCTGTTCATTAACTGCCGTAACAAGACTAACAGCCGTCATTACCTGATGTGTCTTTGCAGATAACAATGACAGCATCTCGGCTGCCTGTTGTTTATTCTCTGGTTTGCCTAATATTTCTTCATTCAGCACAACAATCGTGTCCGAGCCAAGCACTGCTACTTCGCTTTCGTTTTTTTCTTTAATCGCCTGTGCCTTTTCTAAGGCCAGACGACAGACAAATTCTTCAGCTGATTCTCCTGAGCGGTGTATTTCATCAATATCTGCAATCTGCTGCTCAAACTCGAGTTGCATCTGATTCAGTAATTCCACTCTTCTCGGAGAAGCCGAAGCCAGTATCAATTTTGTTGTCATTATTCTCTGTGGTACGGATGATTATTTAATAATGTCCAGGCCCGGTACATTTGCTCAACTAAAATAATACGCACTAACGGATGCGGAAAGGTAAAATTCGACAGTGACCACTTATAATCTGCTTTTTGCAGACACTCATCCGACAAGCCATCGGCACCTCCGATTAGTATTGCCACATCCTGACTCATCTGCACCCATTCATCCAGATGTGTTGCCAGCTGTTTAGTCGTTTGCAATTTACCGTGCTCATCCAGCACAATTATTTTTGCACCTGCTGGTACAGCTGCCAGCAATCTTTTTCCTTCATCCTGTTTTATTTTTTCTGTAACAGAATTTCGTACTCGTTTGGCAGCTGGTATTTCCTTAAGTTCAATCTGAACTGTTGAGGTTAAACGAGCGGCATATTCTTTATAACCCTGCTCAACCCAACCAGGCATGCGCTGTCCAATTGCCAGCAAGTGTATTTTCATTCTCTAAACCGATACTCTGCTATGCGTCAGTTATCTTTCGACAAATGTCCATAGGTTTTCAAGGTCATAAAGTTCTCTGGTTTCTGGCTTCATTACATGAACCACGATATCACCCAGATCCACCAGCACCCACTCTGCATCCGTTTCACCTTCAGAACCCAGTGCAGGACAACCGGCTTTTTTTGCTTCAATCATTACATTATCAGCCAGACCCTTTACATGACGGGCCGACGTACCACTGGCAATAACCATACGTTCAGTTACTGAAGTCTGCTCACTGACATCCAGCACGGTAATATCAATTGCTTTTAAATCTTCCAGTGAATCGATCACCAGTTTTTGCATCTGTTCAAGCTGCATATTTGACCTTTCTCATTTAACCTTTATATAAATTCTGTAATTCAGCCCTGATATTTTCAGGCACTAAAAATTGTATATTTTGCTGAGCTCGCACCTTTGCCCGGATAGCTGTCGATGAGATGTCCAGCTGACAAACTGATTGCACATAAACACAGCCAGAGCGCTCTTTTACTAAATCACCGGCATTTGTTGTAATACGACTATCGAGTTCTTTATTAAACATAGTCGCAACACCGGCTCTTTGCATCACCACCAGATGCGCAAGCTGTAAAACTTCCTGCCACTGATGCCACTGACAAAAGCTGTTATAAGCATCTGTACCAATAATCAGACACAAATGCTGCGTCGCATACTGCTCACGCAAATAACGTAGCGTATCAACCATATAAGAGACACCGCCACGCTTTATTTCACAATCATCCGCAATTAAACCGGGCACTTCTGCCAGCGCAGACTCCAGCAAACTAAAACGTTGTTGTGCCGGTAGCACCGGCTGCTCTCTATGCGCAGGAACATTATTGGGAATTAAATGAACTTCTGATAATGCCAGTGCTTCGCGTACATCAAGTGCTGTACGCAAATGACCTATGTGCAGCGGATCGAAAGTACCACCTAATAACCCTAATAACTGATCAGCCACGGATATGGCCATCTCCCAACACAATGTATTTAAGACTGGTCAGACCTTCTAAACCGACCGGACCACGGGCATGAAACTTATCCGTACTGATACCAATTTCCGCACCAAGACCGTATTCAAAACCATCCGCAAAACGGGTTGAAGCATTGACCATAACCGAACTTGAATCCACCTCACGCAGGAAGCGGCGTGAGTGTGTGTAATTTTCGGTAACAATCGACTCAGTATGTTGCGAACTATGGCGATTAATATGTTCTATCGCCTGATCCAGACCATCGACCACCCGGATAGATAATATCGGCGCGAGGTATTCAGTATCCCAGTCAGCCGCTTCAGCCGGATTAATATCCGTCAGAATCTTGCGCGTTTTATTACAGCCACGCAGCTCCACACCTTCATTGTTATAAAGGCTAGCCAGCGCAGGCAAAATATCAGCGGCTGTTTTTTCGCAAACTAATAATGTTTCCATCGTATTGCAGGTGCCATAGCGCTGAGTCTTTGAATTAAACGCCACATCCAGTGCTTTTTGCTGATCGGCAAACTCATCGATGTAAACATGGCAGATACCATCAAGATGTTTAATCACTGGAATTTTTGATTCGTTACTAACGCGCTCGATCAGGCCTTTTCCGCCACGTGGAATAATCACATCGACAGCGTCTTTCATCTGCAATAAGGCACCCACAGCGGCACGATCCGTCGTTTCGATGACCTGTACCGCATCAGCCGGCAGGCCCGCTGCTTGCAAACCGGTACGAATACAGCTGGCAATGGCCTGGTTAGAATGAATAGCCTCTGAGCCACCTCTTAAAATCGTGGCATTACCTGACTTCAGGCATAACGCTGCAGCATCCGCCGTCACATTAGGACGCGACTCATAAATAATGCCAACCACACCCAGTGGTACGCGCATACGGCCAACCTGAATACCCGACGGGCGATAACTCATATCACTGATTTCAGCGATCGGATCCGCCAGCGAGGCAATCTGTCTCAGCCCCTCAATCATGGTATCAATGCGATCATCGGTTAATGCCAGACGATCAAGTAAAGCATCATCCAGCCCCTTCTCTTTACCAGCCTTCAGATCAAGCGCATTCTCTGCTTTCAACTGTTCACGAGCGCTATCGAGCTCATCAGCGATAGCATTCAGGGCCGCATTTTTCTCAGCGGTCTCTGCCTTAGCCATCTGGGTAGCCGCAATCTGCGCCTTTTCACCCATCGATGACATGTATTGCACAACATCAAATTTCATAGTTTCCGCATTAGCACTCATGATCGAACCAGTTAATTCTTTCTAAAGCCCTATTATGCCTGTTTTAGAACAAAACAGCGATGCCATCTCAGCAATAAATTAGATAATGCTAATATAGCGTATCCAACACAATTCCTTTTGCGACTCGGTTCACAATTCAAACATCAGGTGCTTGCTGAATATCGGCCTGACTACCACAATAACAACACAGGTCATCAAGGAGTAATATCATGCAAGTGCTGGTTAATAGCTTACGAAGAACACCTATTTTCTCTCACCTGAGCAATCAACAGATAACAACACTGATCTCTCGGTCCGCGTTACATAGTGCCAGCCCAGGGACAAAAATTATCGCCCCGGAAAACCCTGTTAAACACCATCTGTTAATTCTTGATGGAAACATCAAATGCCACAATAAATGGCTATTTCATGGCAATGAAATGCAATATTGCTGGCAGATACAATCAGATGAAAGCCTGCGTAACTTTGCTATTCTCAGCTCAGCAACCCGGGCCCTGAATGCAACAGCCACATCAAGCACACTTTATCTGTTTATCGATGGTGATGAAGTAGAAAGACTACAAGCAATCAATGAACAGCAAGCAGAAGCCCATACGAATGACAAGCTGGCTTTTGAAGATATGAAACTCGCCGTTTAACAGCTGCATACTGCAATAACGGCAGGCCTTCATTAAAACCAACACAACAAATGAAGCCCAGATGAAAGACTTCTGGGATGGCGACATTAGAAGCTTACAATTATTTAGACTTTGAACTTTTTAATCAGGCATAAAAAAAGGTGAACCGAGGCTCACCTTTTTAAGATTTTTTATATATCTGTTTTATGGACGGATATAAGCAAAACCTTGCTGCTGCAGGTGAGCAAGCTCAGCAACACCAGATGGTACGATGTCAGACTCATCTACGTCGAACAGGTCTGATTTGTAATCAATTTTCTTGCCGCGTAAAGTATTTTTACATACTTTAAATGCAACTTTCTGGCTCTTCAGGCTAACAACTTTTGACTCAAAGTTAGCATCGCTGTTTGCTTTCATTAATAATGAAACGCCTTTACCGTGCATAATGATACGCAGATCAAGGTTTGAAGCGCCAACAGCATTGATGTGATTCTGGATGTTACGCATAGCACCTGACTGACGCTTAGCATTGTCGTAGTTTACATGGTATGCAACTTTCTGTTTGCTGTAGCTACCTGCAGTAGCTAAACCAGTACCTAACATCATGACAGTCGCAGTTGCGATCGCTAGTAATTTTTTCATCTTCATACTCCAATTGGTTCAATCTAAATATAATTGTCAAATAAACTGGGGGAGAATCACTGCTGATAGTCCAATTTGTTTTTTTAGCTTCCTGCTACTATCAACTGCCTTTTACTGCCAAGACCAACTCTTAACCCAACTTTCCACGTATCTCTGAATTCTTAATCGAATAACAAGCCGCGAATGTTTTTTATATTAACAATAATATTAAAAAGAACAATCCTTTCGAAAAAAAAATATATTTAATTGCCAAACAGGACCAGACAGAGTTTTACCAGGTCATTAATAAACCCATACAAAACAACAAGATAGAAACAAGATTAACCGCTTGTATATAAATTTTTAAAAAAATGGAATATTTTGTTATTTACAACTAACTGCAAGCTTTGCTGCTCATCTCAAAGAGATAATTTATTTTTATAGCGGGTATATGTCAAAACTCATAGGTAACTACTAAAGTTTTGCATGGGGTAAACCCCAAGATCCATTTCATTATAAATCCCAGATCGATAACTACTTTTTTACCCCCCATAGGCGGATAAAATTTGCCTTGCCAACATGATACTTTCCTTCATCAAGCACCTCATCAACTTCCTCAATAATTTTGAGCTCACATGCTTGCTCAAAATCACTGCGAATATCACTCAGCTCATACAACATATTTATATCCTGCGGCCCGCCCGAAGTATTTCCCAACTGTTGCGTATTGAAAGCCTCCAGAATAAAACTGCCGCCGGGCTTAAGCAGACTGAGTAACTGGCGGTGAAATGATTGTCGCATTTCGTTTGGAACATGTGCATAAACCAGCCCGATGACATCATAATGCCGCTCATACTGATCCAGGTCGGAGTGACTCGAATGCTGATAATTAATGCTTACGCCATGTTCTGTTGCAAAATCACGGGCATTTTCTATCGCTTTTTCACTAAAATCATATGCATCAACATCCCAGTCTCTGGTTGCAGCATATATCGCATTTCTGCCTTCACCTTCTGCAGGTAAAAGAATTCTTCCCGGATCAAGCTGATCGATTATCTGCTTAAAAAAGACATTGGGCATTTCGCCGTAAGCATAACCTTCTTCACGATAACGTTGTTCCCAGAACTCGTACATTGACTACCTCTATCTTTTATAAACTGATGCTAAGCTGATTCACAACACACTGCTGAAACTCATTAACCGCGGCCATACCAAAAGGCATAAAATCAGCTACCGTTTTGTAGTTGCGACGGTATTCCTTTGGGTTCACAAACGTCATATTGCTGATCATCTGATTGCTATCATCAAACATGGTTACCATGTAAATCATATTCTTATCATGCAAGCTATTAGTTTTAAGCTGATACTCTAAAAAATACCCTTTCTTGTCAGGTAGCACTTCAAAGTCTTTATTTTTGCTCGCAATTCTATTAAACCATTCTGTAATTATTTTTTTATCCTGCAAATAACTTCTGGCATCTGATAGTTCGACCTTCATACTCAGTTCAGGCTGCCCCGATGAACTGGTATATTTCAGACGATAACCATCGATTCGTGAAACTTTTTCATCTTTATCTTTAATCCGCAGTGTTCTGAATGGCGCTGTATTTGCTGGTAATCGTTTTTTACTGTACAAACCATAATCTTTTAATGAGCAATTAGTATACGCATCAAACACCCTGCCACGGCCTGCAGCAGGGTTTAAAAATGCTTTGGAAGCTATCAATAATTTATTTTTCTCAACGCGGGGATAGTGCTTGTAAAATAAGCCCAGATCTCGGGCACGATTATCCATTATAAAAAACGCGCTGAGCTGCACCGTATTTTGCAAATGAAGATTACCCAGATACAGTGATCGTCCGTTGCTTACACGAAACCGTCTGTTCGGGTTCTTACTGAGACTGTATTTACTAATCGTCTTTTTTTCTTCTGCTGACCAGCTACTAAGACTATAAACACCTTCAGGCAGCCTTAAGATCACCATCTTACCTACGGGATTATCGACCAAGCGGTTTGCTTTCAGGCCCTTATTATTAAACCCGATTTCAAACTGATCATCTTTTCTTAAACTCACTACATAGGTTGCTCTGGTCGTTTCATTAACAAACTTAAGCTGAAATCGAGAGTTTAATACACCGGACTGCGTCATGGAGAAAAACACCAGACCTTCGGATTTATTGAGAAGATAATTTTGAGAGGTTTGCAGTGAGCTACAAGACACCAGCAAATGGCTTACGAATAAAACAACAGCAATTAGCTTAAATTTTTTGTCTGACATAGCCTGCATCTTTATTCTGCAACTGACCGGTAATACTGGAGTCTACGATACAAATGCCAGTATTAACCAGAGAACCAAGATCAACTGTTGTTAAGAGCAGACATACTCATTTGCATGAATACAAAAATGCATGTCCATTCCGTTTAATAGCGACTGACTTTCTGACCAAAGTCAAAATGATGAATCAGGCCTATACGTGTGGTATCGAGACTTTCAACTTGCGAGCCGGTCTCAAATTCACTGCTAGACCAGGTGAAACTAATCGCTGTATTTTTACTACCGTATAATTCGATTCCAACACCATACGATAACCCTGTTTCAGCAACATCAGCCACCGGTGAAAGTGTCGAATACATAATATGAGCCGCACCGATCATAAAATAGGCATTGATTGACTCATAACGATTGTTAAAGCGAAGCATAACACTGCTTAACGAATCCATTGTAATAGCCGATGCAGTCGTACCCGTTACGTCAGGGGAGCTATAGTTAATTTCCATGCTGATCAGATTACTGAAATCATAACCGTACTGATATGAATTCCCACTCATTTCACTATCGGAATAACTATCGTTATAAATACCCATAAAATGCCTGGCTTCGCCCGCCTGCGAAACACCGAATGACAATAACAGCATCATGCCAATAATCATTTGTTGTATTCTCATGCCCACTCCTCGTTTGACGATTATTTTTTCTTTTGCGGTCCAGACATACACGATTGCACATCATCGGCATAAAGTTTTTGTATATTATTAAGAGAATATGCCAAGTATCTGATTTTGTAAAGAAAACAATAAGCCGAAAGCTTACCGATCAGGCCCGAATTTGCTGCCAGATAGCGATTTTTTGGTCCACTGTAAGCCGGGCATTAGCAGGACTGGTTGATGGTAACTGCGTACATTGAAGATAAAGCGAAGCAATATAAGGCGTGGTCAGCACTTTTTTCGTAAACAATTCCGCTGCTTTACCACCGTTTAAATAAACCCGTTTTATCTTCTCGCTATATGAAAATAACGCTTTAAAATCATTCACTTGCACACTATCTGCTTTAATATTGGAATCCAGGCTACCGGTACGAACACATTGATGTGCAACATCCCATAAAGCAATCTTTTGATCTTTGAGTAAAATCAGGCGCTGCTGATAATCGAGATCGGCTGGAATATCATATAGTGCCTCTATGATTTTCCAGAAGGCGTTTCTGGGGTGTGCATAATACTGCTGTTGTTTTAGTGATGCGACGCCAGGCATTGACCCGAGAATCAATATTTCTGAGTGCTGATCAGCAATGCAATCAAAACCCGTTAAAACACCTGCCACCGAGTCACTCATCTATCAAGCTGCTTTGATTTTATAGCCTGCTAAAAATAAACACAGCTTATACATCTCATCCCACGCCTTGCCGTTTTCAAGTCCCTTGATGGTACGATCCGTTTTTCCACACATCACCAGTAACTGCTGCAGGCTATTCTGGTTATGCCGTGCCAGAGCTTTTTTCATAATCGGTAATCGCTTGCTCCAGACACCGGCTTTAGCCAGCGCCGAATCAGCTGATTGCTGAGAGCCTTCAGCCGCCAGCAATAAAGTGCGAATCTCGCGACTCATTGCCCACAAGGCCAACACTATTTCCACACCTTCGGACTGCAGGCCGTTAATAATATGCGAGGTTCTGGCAATATCACCCATTAAAGCCGCATCGGTTAAATCATAAATATTAAAACGTGAACTGTCAGCCACCGCAACCGTCACCTGCTCAGCCGTCAGCTCAGTGCTATCAACCAGCAGCCGAAGTTTTTCAATTTCCTGCGCCGCAGCCAGTAAATTTCCTTCAACACGATCAACCAGTAGCCTGACCGCTTCTTTGTCAGGGTGCAGACCTTTCGCTATACAGCGGTTCTCAATCCAGCGCGGCAGGGAGGCACTATCAACCGGCCAGCACTGAATACTCACACCGATTGCATCCAGCGATTTGTACCATTTAGTATTGCTTGCCGTTTTATCCAGTTTGCCAGCGGTAATAATGAGTACCGTATCATCAGCTGGTCTGGCAGCATATTCAGCTAATGCTGCGCCACCAGGCTTACCGGGTTTACCGGTAGGAATACGCAGCTCAAGAATGCGTTGCTCGGCAAATAAAGACAAGCTGTTTGACTCGGCAGTTAATGTCCCCCAGTCAAAATCCTTATCCACATCCATTACAGTACGTTCGGTAAAACCCAACTCACGTGCTTTTGCCCGTACCCGATCCGAGGCTTCCATGACCTGCAATGGTTCATCACCTGAAATTAAATACACAGGTGCCAGATTTTTTTCCAGCTGTTGCTGTAACTGATCAACTCGAATCTTCACGGCGCTGTTTTTACCGCAGGCAGTTTATCTTTAACGGGTAGTAATGATGCTGAGTCTTTCGAGCCAGAATCCGAACGCTGAGATTTACGGTAAGCGGCCTGAATTTGCAACATCATTAAACGTGAAGCATCACGCTGCATATCTCGTATCAGCGTTGCCTTTTCACGACTTGAACCTAATACGGCCGTGCTGTCGTATAAATAATCACGAATTAACTCCAGCTTTCGAGCCTTAATCTGAATTGTATTTTTTTCAGATGCCGAAAGCGTGCTTAATGAATAGACCACTTCAAACTTCAGCTCATACTCACTGGCGCGACCATGGTTATCAACCGAAATCACACGCTGTGTTTGTTTTTCAGATTCAATTTTTAAACTGGCAGTGGCTTTGGTTGCATCATCAACCACCACCGAACCGTTGGTTTTTAAAGTACGCTTAATATCAAGCAACAATTCGGAGTTTGCGTTTTTTGCCTGCAGATAAACTGTCGCCATTTCTGCAGGCAACTGGAAGGCACCGCGCAGATGAAATCCGCATGACGTCACCATGAGCAGCATCATGACTGATAACAAACCCTTCACGAAAAAATACTGATACTTTGTTTTTGTTTGAGACAAAAAAATTATCCAACCACGATATTGATTAAGCGACCCGGCACCACAATCACTTTACGCACGGTTTTATCGTCGATAAATTTTTGTACGTTTTCATCTGCCATCGCAGCCGCTTCAATGGTGTCTTTATCCGCCTCAGCCGCAACATTTATTTTAGCGCGCAGCTTACCGTTAACCTGAACCATCAACTCAATCGACTCTTTAACCAGCGCAGACTCATCAAACGCAGGCCAGCGACAATTAACAATTGCGTCATCATGTCCTAACATTTGCCACAGTTCATGTGTAATGTGCGGAACGATTGGCGACAACATTAATGTGACAGCATCCAGTGCTTCACGCATCACAGCCTGGCCCTGCTCAGAATCATCTGTAAATTTAGTCAGACTGTTCATCAGTTCCATTACCGCCGCAATCGCCGTATTAAAAGTATTTCGGCGACCAATATCATCGGTTACTTTCTGAATGGTGGCATGCAGCTTCATACGCAATGCTTTTTGCTCATCACTAAGACCGTCAACATTTAATACTGCAACTGATTCATTTTGAGTCACGTGTTGATGCACTGTTTTCCACAAACGTTTAAGGAAACGTGAGGCACCTTCAACACCACTGTCGGCCCACTCTAAGGACTGATCCGGCGGCGAAGCAAACATTGTGAACAGACGCACAGTATCCGCACCGTACTGATCAATTAAACCCTGAGGGTCAACCGTATTGCCTTTTGACTTTGACATCTTAGTACCATCTTTCAGTACCATACCCTGCGTTAATAAATTGGTGAAAGGCTCATCACTATTCACAAGCCCCTGATCACGCATCAACTTGTGGAAGAAACGCGCATACAATAGATGTAAAACTGCGTGCTCGATACCACCGATGTACTGGTCAACAGGCGCCCAGTAATCAGCACGCTCATCTAACATTTTATCGGCATCCGGACAGGTAAAGCGCGCGTAATACCATGATGACTCAAAGAATGTATCAAAAGTATCGGTCTCACGCTCTGCCGCACCACCACATTTTGGACAGCTAGTGTTAATAAACTCCGGCATTTTTTTAATCGGCGAACCAACACCATCATCAAAGGTGACATCCTCTGGCAACAACACTGGCAACTGATCTTCCGGCACAGGTACCGCGCCACATGAAGGACAGTTAACAACAGGAATTGGCGTACCCCAGTAACGCTGACGAGAAACTCCCCAGTCGCGCAGACGGTAGTTAACTTTTCGCTCACCCTTAGATTGTGATTCTAACTTTGTTGCGATCGCAGCAAACGCATCGGCAGAATTTAAGTCATTAAACTCGCCTGAATTAACCAGCACACCTTTTTCGGTAAACGCTTCTTTATCCAGATCGATTTCAGTCTTGTCATTAGCCGGTGCAATGACCTGTTTAATATCCAGACCGTATTTTTTAGCAAACTCATAATCACGCTGATCATGAGCTGGTACCGACATGACTGCACCGGAGCCGTAATCCATCAATACAAAGTTAG
>Ga0316207_10003400_pt1 | contig 14844 bp, 13 predicted proteins | sample 6weekpyrite_MG_FD_204943 | JGI IMG/M metagenome (GOLD analysis project Ga0316207, IMG submission 204943) | Microbial mat bacterial communities from mineral coupon in-situ incubated in ocean water Damariscotta River, Maine, United States -... | ecosystem: Environmental > Aquatic > Marine >... | reverse complement strand
GTGGAAGATCTCGTTGCCTTTTTGCACACACTAACCGATGGCTATAAGCTATCACAAAAATAATGCCTACAAATTACACATTTTAACAATAGTTATAACAATTGTTTGAATGTGAGCTATACTTAATAGCATGGAAGCTATTAAAATTCGCAAAATTGGTAACTCGCTTGGCATTATTCTGCCAAAAGAGCTCCTCAACCGCTTTCAGCTTACCCAGGGTGACGCTTTATATATATGGGCTGAACCCGACGGCTTCGGCCTGACACCCTACGATCCCCAGTTTGCCCGTGCGATGGAAGCGTTTACCCGCACGCGTCAGAAGCATCGCAACGCCTTACATATACTGAAGGAATAGGCATGTATATTATTGAGCATAATGTGTTCACTGCTATGCATGGCAGTTTACAGGCTGAACACCATGCTGATGCCGAGGTGCATCTGGACAAATTGCGTACCCTGCTGGAGTGGAGTGAGCGCTACCGCCACAGTGAGCAAAGTCGTGAGAACATTACCCAATATGCCGTACAGCTGGCACTTAAGGTGATCCATAATCAAATAGTTGAGACCGGTAAGCTGCGGCTGGTGATCTGCCTGATTGATGTTGCATTGCAAATCAACCAGTTCAAACTCACTATGCCTGAGCGTGAAGTGGTGGCCTTTACCAGCTCGCTAGCAGAAGGCGTGGAAGACATCGATAAGCTGATCGAGTGGTTAGCGGAGTATACTGAAGAAGACATGACTGTATCGGCATGAACAAGGTAAACGCAACGAATATGAAAACACTGTTACTACTTCGCCATGCAAAATCGGACTGGAACGGTAACTCCGGTTCGGACCATTCACGGTCGATATCAGCGCGTGGACGTGATGATGCGACGCGTCTGGGAGTGTGGGTACAGGATAATAATCTCGTCCCGCAGCAAATAATTTCCTCTGATGCCTTTCGTACCCAGCAAACGGTCGAGTGTATAACCGAAAGCTGGCAGGAATCGGCCGATATACAATTTACCGATATCTTATATCTTGCCAGTGAAGGCGCGATACTGGAACTCATTCAGTCTGTGCCTGAATCGGTTATGTCGATTATGTTAGTGGCGCATAATCCGGGCATGGATGCGATTGTGGAAGACCTGGCACAGACCGCGCCACCTTTAACCAATGATGGTAAGTTAATGGCAACCTGCAATATGGCGGTATTCAACGTGGCATGTGAGTGGGCGGGTGTTCGCAAAAGAAGCCTGGAACTCGTGGATATTGTCCGACCAGCGTCTTTATAACTTATCTACCTGAGCAATTAACGGAATACTTATACAAATTGTTATTTAGCAGTAATTCGATACAATTAACAAGTAGTACATAATTTATAACTATAACTGGAGGAAGTATGGAAATTTTTGCAACGATATTGTTGGTGGTTGGCGGTATAGCAAATATTGTCGGCAGCATCTGGATATTAATTAATGCATTTAAAGAGTCAATCTGGTGGGGACTGGGTTCACTTATTTTATCATTTCCCGTGATGCTTATTTACGCATTCATGCATTGGCCGTTAAACAAAAAACCATTCCTTATTTCTATTGCTGGTGTTGTTTTGATGATAGTTGGAATTGTCATGGCGGGTGGTTCTGCAATGACCATGCCTGCGGGCTAATTCAGTCGGCGCTATGCCCACGCCTTTCTGGCAGCTTCTACACCTCTGTTTATTTATTACGTGAGATGTTGGAGTTGCCAGAATGGCAGTTTATTAAAGTTAAAACTGAAGCCACAGTTATTCCGTAATCAACAATGTATGGCGCCGCTCTACTTACGTCAGCAGCCAACGATAAATACATCGATTATCCTCATCTAAGCATGTGTATTTCATGAGCAAAACTAATGCTATAATGGCCGTTTTTACGTAGGTTTAGGCTCGCATTGTTGATTTTGTTCTTAAAAATCAGCGCGCTAAGACTGACGGTATGAACTAATGGAACAGGCACGATGGCGGAATACAAAGACACCCTTAATTTACCCAAAACGAAATTTGCCATGCGCGGCAATCTGGCGAACCGTGAACCTGAATTTTTAAAGCGTTGGGCGAAGATTGGTAACGAGGGTTTATACGCGAAACTTCGGGAAATGGCAGCTGCAGAAAATCGCCCGACCTTTCTGTTACACGATGGCCCGCCGTATGCCAACGGTGATATCCACATCGGCCATGCGGTTAACAAAGTTCTCAAAGATTTCATAGTCAAAGCGAAAACCCTCAGTGGTTTTGATGCGCCCTATGTACCGGGTTGGGATTGCCATGGTCTGCCAATTGAGCTGATGGTGGAAAAGAAAAAGGGCAAAGCGGGCAATAAAATAAACCATGCAGAATTCCGCCAGGCTTGTCGCGATTATGCGGCACGTCAGGTAGACGGGCAACGTAAAGATTTTAAACGTCTCGGTGTGATCGGTGACTGGGAAAATCCTTATTTGACTATGAACGCGCAGTTTGAAGCGAACATCTTACGCGCTCTGGGCAAGATAATTGAAAAGGGGCACTTACACAAAGGTGCCAAGCCGGTACATTGGTGTATTGATTGTGGTTCGTCCTTGGCGGACGCAGAAGTTGAATATGAAGATAAAACATCGCCTGCCATTGATGTCCGATTTGAAGTGCTGGATCTCGAAGTCTTAAAAGCACGTTGTCAGCATGTTGATAAGACACATTTAACTGATCCAGTTTCGTTAGTGATTTGGACAACAACACCGTGGACCTTACCGGCAAATCAGGCGGTTGCCCTTAATCCGAAACTGGAATACTCGGTTGTTAAATGTGACGGAGTCGGTGACCACGTTGCCGAGTGTATCGTGTTAGCGACAGATCTGGTTGAAGATTGTATGGCGCGTTATGAAGTGACGGATTACCAAATTGTTGGCACCTGCAGTGGTGAAGACCTCGAAGGTTTAAAACTGCAACATCCGTTTTATGATCGACAAGTGCCCGTCATCCTCGGTGACCATGTCACGCTGGAAGCGGGTACCGGTTGCGTGCATACCGCACCCGGTCATGGACAGGACGATTACATTGTCGGAACGAAGTATAAATTAAAAGTGGATAACCCGGTCGGGCCCGATGGCGTCTTCATTAAAGGCACGCCGATATTCGAAGGCCAGTATGTTTTTAAAGCAAACGACAGTGTGCTTGAAACATTGAAAGTTAAAAATGTGTTATTGCATAGCGCATCGCTGCGACACAGCTACCCGCATTGCTGGCGACATAAAACGCCGATCATTTTTCGCGCAACGCCGCAGTGGTTTGTTTCTATGGAACAAAAAAACTTACGGGAAAAAGCACTCGCTGAGGTTGATAAAACACAGTGGGTGCCAGACTGGGGTGAAGCACGTATTAAGGCCATGTTAGAAAATGCACCGGACTGGTGTATATCCCGGCAACGTACCTGGGGTGTGCCTATCGCCTTGTTTGTGCATAAAGAAAAACAACATTTACATCCTGATACAATCAGCTTGATCGAACAAGTGGCACAACGCATCGAAAAAGACGGTATCGATGCATGGCATGAACTTGATGTGAGCGAATTACTTGGGGATGAAGCTGACGACTATTATAAAGTGACAGACATTCTGGATGTGTGGTTTGATTCGGGTGTATCGCATTTTGCGGTATTACATGAACGTGAAGGACGCACTGACTATCCGGCCGCTGATTTATATTTAGAAGGTTCAGATCAACACCGCGGCTGGTTTCAGTCATCGTTAAAAACCTCCGTCGCAATGTACGATTGCGCGCCGTACAAGGCTGTACTTACGCATGGTTTTGCTGTTGATGCCAAGGGCCAGAAGATGTCCAAGTCAAAAGGCAATGTCGTTGCACCGCAAAAAATTATCAATAGCATGGGTGCTGACATTTTGCGTTTATGGGTGGCCTCGACGGACTATCGTCAGGAAATGAATGTATCAGATGAAATTTTAAAACGAACTGCGGATGCGTATCGTCGTATTCGAAATACAACACGATATTTACTCTCGAACCTATTTGATTTCGATCCAACGCAACACATGGTTAAGCCGGAAGATATGCTGGCACTTGACCAATGGGCACTGGCGAGTACCGCGAAAGTACAGGCACAAATTCAGGAGGCCTATGATAATTACGAGTTTCATACTATATATCAACTCGTACATAACTTTTGCGCGATTGAAATGGGTTCGTTTTATCTTGATATCACCAAAGACCGGCAGTACACCATGCAGGCCGATAGTCTTGGACGTCGCTCGGTACAAACTGCGGTCTATCATATATGCGAAGCGCTGGTGCGCTGGTTTGCACCTGTTTTAAGTTTTACGGCTGATGATGTATGGGACAATATCCCTGGTGAACGTCCCGAGTCAGTGTTACTTACTACCTGGTACGAAGTACCGACAGTTAATACCAGCAACGAAGCTGTTTTAAGTAACTGGCAGCATATAAGTGAAGTGCGAGATGCCGTCAACAAAGAGTTGGAAGCACTGCGAACTGCTGGCAGTATCGGTGCTAATCTGGAAGCAGAAGTCACACTGTATTGTGGTCGTGAAATTTATGATGCTTTGGCTGTATTGGAAGATGAATTGCGTTTTGTCTTGATTACTTCGTCAGCCAGCCTTGAGTTAATAAAAGATACGCCACCACAAACTGCGCAGCATTATACTTTAAGTAGCAACGATGAAATCTGGGTGGATGTGGCCGCTACCGAAAACAAAAAATGCGAGCGTTGCTGGCATTTAACCAGCGATGTTGGCCAGAATGAAAAGCATCCTACCTTATGTAAGCGTTGTATTGATAATGTTGATGGTAAAGGCGAAACTCGAAAGTATGCCTAGTTATTAGTTATTAGTTATTAGTTATTAGTTATTAGTTATTAGTTATTAGTTATTAGTTATTAGTTATTGTTTATTTTAATGTCGCCGCTAAAAAATATACTACCGTCATTCCCGCGCAGGCGGGAATCTAGAAAAACACATTAACTGGATTCCCCTTTGCAGAGAACCGCTACTCGGTTCATTATGCCTCCTTTCGGAGTGTGGTATACACGGTATTGACGGTCTTGGAATAAACGTGAATTTAAAGGAAAGGTTTTAACAATGAAAAAATGGTTATCAATTACTGCCATTATTGTACTGCTGGATCATATTACCAAATATTACGCGAGTGCTGAGCTTGCTATGCACAAACCGGTTGCCGTTTTTCCAATGCTTAATTTCTATCTGGCACATAATGAAGGGGCAGCATTCAGTTTTCTAAGTACGGCGGGTGGTTGGCAACGCTGGTTTTTTACCATCATTGCGTTAGTTATCAGTATTGTGCTGGTGTTTTGGTTGCGCCGAATAAAACCACATGAAAAAATTCAAGGCATGGCGCTGTCCTGTATTCTTGCCGGAGCAATAGGAAATCTAATTGACAGAGTGATGCACGGTTATGTTGTCGACTTTATTCAGTTTTATTATAACGCAGCCTCCTGTTTGCCGATGTTTTCACAGGCAGGGACACGTTGTTATTGGCCGGCGTTTAATATTGCTGATTCGGCGATCAGTATTGGGGTTGCGCTATTAATTTATGATAGCGTGCGTGAATACAAACAACAACGTCGCGCCGATATGAATACGAATTAAGACGTCGTAAATGCATACCAGCAATTTTCTATATTTTGAATACAGCGTTATTTAAGGTTAAATATGAGTCAATTAGAAACATTAACAATAGGGCAAGGCACTGAAGTAACCATGCACTTTACCCTTAGTCTGCCAGATGGCACAGTGGCAGATACGACACGTGAATCAGAGCCGCTGACTTTTACTATGGGTGACGGGACGCTTATCGAAGGTCTTGAATATATGTTGTTTGGTTTAAAGCCGGGTGATAAACAATGCCTTTCCATTGACCCGCGTGATGCGTTTGGCTTTCCGGATGAAGAAAATGTACATGAACTTGACCGTAGTGAATTTAATCCTGATATTGAAATAAAAGAAGGTGTGATTATGGAGTTCTCCACACCCTCTGGCGATACGATACCGGGTACGATTGAGTTAATCACTGAAGAAAAAGTCCGTGTTGATTTCAATCACCCACTTGCGGGTTTAGAAATCGTCTTTGATGTTGAGATTCTGAACATAAAAGCCAGTCAGGAACAACTGGATGCCATCGCCAATGGTGATGTTAACCCGATTATTGCGGATGATGATTCATAAGGTAGGGCATTGTCTGGTGCGCAAGGCAGGAAATAACGCGCAGGAAATTTTGGGCGACACTAGTGTCTTCAGAATGTCAGCAGGCTATAAAATGCTAACTGTAACTGAAATACTGTTTGAATATAAGCAATACAAGCTGTAACAGGATAAATTGACGCGATGAATATACTTTTAGCTAACCCGCGTGGCTTTTGTGCCGGCGTTGACCGTGCTATTGAAATCGTCAACCGAGCTATCGATTTATTTGGTGCGCCTATCTATGTGCGTCATGAAGTTGTGCATAATAAATTTGTTGTTGATAATCTACGTGACAAAGGCGCGGTGTTTGTTGAAGACCTGCAAGATGTACCCGAAGGCGAAACAGTAATTTTCAGTGCGCATGGCGTATCGCAGGCAATTCGCAACGAAGCAGCACATCGAAACTTAAAAATTTTTGATGCTACCTGTCCGTTAGTAACCAAAGTACACATGGAAGTTTCTCGCTATAGTAGCGATGCGCAGGAATGTATTTTGATCGGACACGCTGGCCATCCAGAAGTCGAAGGTACGATGGGTCAGTTTGATACAAGTCTGGGCGGGAAAATGTATCTGGTCGAAACAGTTGACGATGTTTCTCGTCTAAAAATAAATGATAGTAAAAGACTTGCCTACGTTACGCAAACCACCTTATCAATGGATGATACTGCACAAATTATTGATGCGTTACGCAGCAGGTTCCCGGATATTCAAGGGCCGAAAAAAGATGATATTTGTTATGCGACGCAAAACCGTCAGGATGCGGTAAAACAACTGACTGCGCAGGTTGATTTGTTATTTGTCGTTGGCTCGGTAAACAGCTCAAATTCAAATCGCCTGCGCGAGGTAGCCGAACGTTTAAATACCCCGGCATATCTAATTGACAATGAAAGCGAAATTCAGCCGCATTGGCTGGACGGTGTGAATGTTATCGGGATAACCGCAGGTGCTTCGGCACCTGAAATTCTGGTAGATAATGTGATAGCACATCTTAAGAAAATGGGCGTGGATGAGGTAGCAAATTTTGCAGGCGTGCAGGAGAAAGTAACGTTCTCATTACCAAAAGCGTTGCTACAAGTTTAGTGACTGCCCCAACAACGTTTCACGCGTGAAGCGGTTCCAATCGATGAGGTTCCTGTTGCACCTTTGACGCCCAGTTGGCTGAGTGTGAACTGGGTACATTCAGTTTCATTTGCCACCAGATCTGCCGAGGCGACATCGGCGGTAAGGGTGAAATTGGTATTGTTAAGTACAGATACGGTTAATGTGTAATAACCGCGGCAACTGGTAAAAACATCACCTTGTGAAACCGGGTTTGAACCATTACCGGTAAAGCCTCGTGCAGTACAACCTACCGGATCGGCAGCAGCTTCTGCTGCGGTATCAAAGGCAACAACATAGTTTGTGAAATCAGCCGAGGCATAATTACCTCTGTCAGATTTAAAGGTTTCCAATGCATAAGCCAGCTTGCTAAGCCCGGTAACTGCGTCACTACGGCGGTTCTTACGTGATTCTGCATCGTAAAATGACCATGATACTGCAGCAAGAATGGCGATAATACCCACCGTTATAATTAATTCTATCAGTGTTAAACCACGTGTTTTATTTTGCATAACTTTTTCCAACGTTAAAGTCAGTTTGTTAGAAAACGCCGCGAAAATATTCGCAGCGTTTTCCGCTAGTGCTATTTATTATCTACTTTGTTGCAAATCAGTCTTGACGTAACTCATGCCAGTTCAATCTTCCCAGATATTGATTTGCATTCAACGCAGCTTTACGGAAATCAAGTTGCGAGGTACCACGTCTCTTGAATACAACCTGATCGCCAATGTTTTGTGGTGCATCCGGGATACCACCCTTGCCACCAAAGAAGTCTTCTCTTACCCCACTGGCATCACCAGCTGTACCATTAAAGGTGAACTGGTCAGAGGCGTTAATTACCCCGTCGCCATTAAAGTCAATCAGGTTTGGTATCGGGTCGCCGGTTTGCAGGTCTACAAACATAAACCAGCCGGTGCCACCATTACTACAGGTTGTGGTGGTCGGAATGGCGGTGGCAAAGAACACGATGTCCTGTACGATCAACGCGTTGGTAATGACACGTTCTTCGGCGAAAGTATTGGCGACCAGAGGATCAAAGTCCATAAACCAGCCATATTGCTTGTTGTTACCGTTCGCCGTGTAGCCTACTGTGGAAACGTCGGTTTCTCTGGCAAAACCTGTACTGTCAACAGTGAGTGTTTTTCTAACAAATGAACCACTACCAGATACGGGCGGTACGGGAACCGCTACCGGTGCTTTACGACTAAGCGGTGTGTTACTTGGTAAACTGCCAGTGTCCCACACTACATAAAATGAGTTAACAAGTGATGTCGGTGTTACGACCGGTGCGTTACAAGACGGATTAGCAGCCGGACAACCTGTTTTACCGACAATATCGCTGTCTTCAATATAACGTCCGGTACCAAACGCCATAAGTATATTGGGTTCGTTAGTGTTGGAGAGTGTTACGCCAGGGTGGAACTGTAAGCGTGGTCGAACAGTAATCGACTGTGTACGACCTTCGTCATCTAGTGCTTCAAAATAGTGAGTGTTGTAGGCCAGCTGCCAGTTGCCAGAGTTGTTGCATTGACCCGAGCCATTTTTATCACACAAATCAAATACCCAGAGTCGGCCATAGAGGTCACCCGCATAAACGCGATCGACCGTGCCGTTGTTATCAAGGTCAGCCAGAACAGGTGAAGACAAACCGTTGCAGGCACCGCTACTACCTACGGTATCTGTGGTTAAGCGTATATAGTCAGTAGATGAATAAATGGCACTGTTATTATCAGCGTTGCTACCAGACCAGGAACCATCGATGCCACCCTCGAGGAAGGCGACATAAAGTACCGCGTTACAGTTAGTACTTTCGTAGCCGTTACCAAACACAGCTGCCCAGCGTAGCTCGTTATTGTTGCTCAGTATATTTGTTGGTGCGATTGTGACTTCAGAGAATGACTGCCCGATATCATTATCGACAGCAACCGGATTGTTAGAACTGTCGACATAGGTTGAGTTAGTGGTGCTGAATTCCCACATTACAACATTGCTAATATTGGCGGCGTTGTTGGTATAGAGCGTTGGGTCAGTGATGTCCAGTGCAAAGTAACCTTTACCACCGTTACGTAATCCACCTACCAGCACGGTATGCCATGCATCACTTTGACCGTCGCCCGTATCGAAAAACGCATCCTGTACTGATGGCGTCAGGTCAACATAATAACGATGTTGGTAGCCGGGTTCTGACAGGTAATGCATACCCGCATTATTCGCTGTGCTGGCAATCAGGCTGGGTATGTAGGCCATTTGTTCCTGACCATCCAGTGCGCGAAAGCCGTGCAACATGCCGCCATTGCTACCGCTGTAAAGTAAGGGTTCACGGTTAAGGTGTAAATCAAAGAATTCCTGATAGGTTTTTCCTGTCGCGATGGGGAATGGGGCAAAGCTTGGCCAGTTGCTTTGTGGTTTTGCAACTAAGACCAGACCCGAGTTGACAAAATCGCCGAGCACTTTTGGCGCGCCACTTAAATTAGTCTGGCGCTGCCGGAATTGATTGGGTCCTTCTTTACTAGGGTCGCCACGTAGAAAGTCGATTCTTTCGCTAACCGTACAGGGTGAACCACCACAATTTGTTGATGCAAGGTTGGTGTTCAAGTCGTTTTGCAGTGCGGTAGAAAAATTGGCTAAATTACCTGCTGTAAACTCTACGCCATCTGTTGCGCCATATGTGTAAATAGTGCGTGCTGCAAAGCCGGGTACCACATCTGAAGCTTTCCAGTTGGGTGTGGGTGAAAGTGAGAACGTTTTTATTCCGTTAGATATATTTGTAATGATTTGATAAGCCTCGACATCACCAAGCCAGCCGGTGGTATCAAAGCGTGAAGCATAAACTAATGACTGGCCGCTGACCGCGCTGGTGTTGAGGGTAATATTACCTGCAGAAAAACCAGACTGTGCGGCAATGGAGTTTAGTGCATTTTTGATTGAGGTTGACAGACCATTGGCATTACTGGCATTGAACATGTCGCCATGACTGTTAACAGCAGCATGGAAAAGATCATCCACTTGCGCGGGACCCGCGATAGTGTTTGCATCCTGCCAGTTAGGCTCACATGCATAAACTTCTGCTACGGTATCAACGATTGTAGTATTGCTGAACGTTTGTCCGCAGAAACTACCAATGGGTGAGGTTGCCTGATCCTGATTAAAAATATTGCCTTTCGCATTAAGCACCAACCCAAAGGTTTGTAAATGCAAGTTGGTTTCACAGTCCAGCTTAGGGTCCGGGCTGGGCAGGCTGCAATCTGGTGATACCGACACGTTACCCACAGGTGTGATACCCGGGCGTAAATTATTTTCATAATAATAACGGGCAACATCGGCAATGGTGTCGGCGTAACTATCGGCATAGGGTACACCATCATTGCCATCTTCATCATCTATCGGTGCGGGTATGCTTATCCCTGCTTTGAACAAATCGGTAAAGCCGTCAGTAAACATTAGAGCAAAATTCTTCTGACAGGATTCCTGAATTAATGGCGTGGAGGCAATGGTGGTGCCATTATTGGGTATCTGGCCACTGCCGGTGGGAATCGTATAATTTGCGTTGTTGGCACGTTGAAATTCTTTGCCTATGCCATCCAGACTGAAACGGTTTTCGGTACCGAGTGGGTTGGCAAACGGGCCGATGTCATACATAACATCAAAGAATCGTTCACGGTCAGTGGCGGTATCCAGATCTTCCATTTTAATGGTATTAATTGCATAACTGGCGGTATTCGGAAAACGCGAGGTAGCAGAGTAGAGTTTTTCCTGATTATAAAAAGCTTCACCAATCGCACCACGTAATGCCATGTGGCGTTTGCGGTAGTACTGAAACCAGTTGGCAAAATTATGAATTTCCTGAAGATAACTACACGTTCCCCCGCAGTCGGTGCGGGTGGCAGGTGCGGTGAAAGCGGTATACGTGCCGCTATCAATTTTTACTTCCTGCAGGCAATCGCCGTTGGGGGCAATGGCATCAACTGTCATGGTCACACCATAAACCGGGTCGGCACCGCCTGTAATGATAGTTGAAATAGTCGGGTACTGCGCGAAGGTGTCGTAGTCTGCTGCGGTGGCCGGGCAGCTGTTAATTGTTGCACGGGTGGTGCCACCGTCTTTGATTTGATACTGGATGGTTGCCGGTGTGATAACGCGGTAATAGGTGGACGGATAATAGCTGATGTCCCAGTCATAACCGATGCTTGCGCTGGGGCCGGTGAACCCACCGGTAGGTAAATCTGCGGGTATATCGACATGAGCGCTGGTGGTTTTCCATAATTGCGCAACATTGTCGTAATAACGTGTGCCATTAGGGACGACCATACCGTCTAATAGCTTAAAGGTAGTTTGCGAGATCTGTCCTGCATTACCATCACTGACCCATTCTTTGTTCGCTTCCAGATCGATGGTGCTATTGCCGTAGACTGGGTCATACTTGGTTGCCGATTCATTGGCGACACTAAAGGCGCGAGTACCCGCACCGACACCGGCATTATTTAAATCGTTACTATCACGCCATTTTTTATAGGTAACAGTCGGGTCATAGTAGCCCTTGTTAAAGTCTATGGAACGCGCATAAGCAAATTGCGCAAAAGGTGGCACAGCAGAGTAAATATTGACTGGCGCGAAGTAGGCTTCGGCGTTGGCTCGCCCATCGGCAGCACCAAAACCATTCGGGAAAAGATAAGAGTAGGTGTGAAAGCCGCTGGTAGCAGGGCTCTCATTAAAATTAATGACACCGTTGGTGGTACCCGCGCCGCCGGGATCATCTGCGCCATCAAAAGATTGAGACACTGAGTCCCAGTGTAATTGACCGTCACTGCTGAAGAAAAGAATTTCAAAATCCATCGAACCCGAGTCATCAATACCCATTACAACATTCGGCTTGGTGTTGGCTTTTAAGAATAGTGGTGCATCAGATAGCTGGTTGTTGGTGCCTGCTGCCTGTGCTGCACCCATGGCCAGATAGCTGATAGCCGTAGCCAGTAAGATCGTTGAGAATGATTGTCGAGTCTTGTTGCGCATCGGAGTACTCCTGATGGTGTTATCGCTATTAATGTTAAATTCAGCTTATGTTAGTTCATGTCTTTGCCGTAGTGGCCTTGTAAAATCACGACGGCGTTGCCGGTAGTGCCGACACCACGTGCGGTAATGCGGAAGGTTTCAATCACGGGGGCACACGACCCGACCTTGTAACACTCTTTAACTTCGGGTGTGATGACGTCAGGTATGCGACCCCGGTGTTCGACAACGTACTGAGGGTCGGCAGTCACATAGTTTGTAGTGGTCGCGTAACCGCCGAGTATGCCGGTTGCTCCCCACCATGATGTGTTAAACGATGTGTTGCCGACCGGCCCGTCGCCAGTGGAATACAAGTAGCCGGTCGAACCGCCAGAGTTATTGAACTGACCTGAAATACTATTAACGGATGTCTCAACATAGACTTCGCCGGCAATCAGTGCCGACTCGGAAGCCTGCAGGGCTAAATGACGGTCACGTGCATTACCGGCCATTTTTTCTTCCATGGTGGCAGTGTTCATAGAGCTGACGCCAATCAGGGTTAAGACGAATAACAGTAGCAGTGCCATAACGAGGACGGCACCGCTTTGTTGATGTTTGCTGGACTGATAATTACGGGATGTCATAGTACTCTTCCAGGTTTCCTTAAATGCCAATGTTGCTGGCACGGTTACGTAATTCGACGGTTAAATCAAAGACCTTGCGCAAGCGGCTGTCGTTTGCCGGTTGAATGGTAATAGCGGAATTGGCTGAAGAACTTATCATTGATACGTCGAGTATGCTTGCATTACCTGCTAATGCGGCAGTTTTATCGACACCCGGCATCGGGTTAGGGGTGCGGACAATCATGGCGATGCGTGTGGAGACGACGTTTTCAAAAGTTTGATCGGTGCCTTTGTCGCCGGGCGCGCCTTCTACCTGGTCGGCGGTATAGTATTGATTGGGAATGCCGTCATCATCGGTATCGACGCCATATAAAACTTGCATGTTTTCTACGCCGTCAACAATCGGTACCGGTGCGCCATTGTTGATGGAAAGATACAAACTTGGATTACCATCAGCGCCGACGCCGACAAAAAACAATTTGGACTCGACACGTAAAATTTCAGAACCGGGGCCGTATTGACGATTGGCCGATGCGGCACCGCCCACTGCACCCCACGCTGCTGGCGGTGCATTACCGGGTGTGCCGCTGGCCGCATGCACAATCAACATGCAGTTAGTCGTTTGGCAAGCACCAGGGCCGTTGCCCGGTGTGCTGGTGTTGGTAGCCTGAAAGACGAGTGACTTGGTGCAGTCGGAAACCAGTAGAATATCGCCGGGGCAAATATCGCTTATTGCCGCTGACGATGGCCCATTACCATTTAGAGGTGGACAGGAACGGTTGCTGGTGCCGGTGTCGGTTGCCCACAGGTTGGCGGCATCATTGTTCGCCTCGACATTCACGCCGCTGCTGACAATCGAACGGGTAACGAGTATATCCGATCCCGGTACTGCCAGTGCCGCGATGTTTGCGGGTAACGTATAGGTAACGGGGATATTGTTGCCAGATGATGAGGTGGTGGTTTGCCCGGCAGGTGGGCCGGTCCAGTCACCCGCCGCACCGTTTGACGGGTTGGCGGCAATGGCAAATGGGGCATTACCGGGGCTGGTATTACCCGCCGTGTATTCGAAACCGACAATGCCGGTGCTAAAGTCGTAAATAAAGCTGCTACCTGCCCCAGCTACATCCAGCGCTGAATCGATTGAGCCTATGAAACCGGAACCACAGCCCAGATTACCTGCGTCGCGCACCGCTTGTTGGACGAGTTCCATGGCGTAGCGTCCGTTTTCTTGCAGTTGCGCAAATTCGTCAGATATTTGATAACCGCGTTTGGTGCTAAAAAAGATACTCCCGATGCCAAGCATCAGAACGGTGCTAATGGCCAGCGCAACCATTAATTCAATCAGGGTGACACCTGTGTTGGTGGCAGGGTTTTTAATTATTGCGCTATTTGTGATTGAGCCGTTTAATAATGAGCTGGGCATATTATAACTCCACGTCGAGAATGTAACATTTGGCGTTGCCGCAGTTTGCCGTTGCGCCGGCACCGAGGGTGTTGCTTTCATCATACGCGACGGTGATTTGTACCAGTGTGGAACCGCCTTTTTGTCCATTGGTCTGGGTAATAAAGCCGTGTCCGGCGGGTAAGATATTTTGTAATTTGCTTTCCCATTCAAAATAATCCCAGGTAGCAAGCTGGGTTGTGCTGCAGGCGCCAGTAATGCAATTTGTACCGGCGGCGGGTGTCGGGTTATTAAAAACGTAGCCGCCACTGCGTACAATATTGATGTTAGCGCGCATGCGGTCGGCCATGTTGTAGGCTTCCTGCATGGCGAGAGTGCGTAAATAACCGGTCTGGTTATTACGCATGCCGATAGATTGCAGACCGGCCAGACCAAGCATACCGATGGAAAAAATAACCAGAGCGATCATGACTTCCATGATGGTGAAGCCGGATTGTTGAACCTTGG
>Ga0316207_10003399_pt1 | contig 14844 bp, 13 predicted proteins | sample 6weekpyrite_MG_FD_204943 | JGI IMG/M metagenome (GOLD analysis project Ga0316207, IMG submission 204943) | Microbial mat bacterial communities from mineral coupon in-situ incubated in ocean water Damariscotta River, Maine, United States -... | ecosystem: Environmental > Aquatic > Marine >... | reverse complement strand
TCATAAAAAACAGTTTATTTACTTGAACATTAACAAAATATTATCAACTAGCTTACTAAAAAAACCACCTTCATTCACATTACTTAGTGCTACCAGTGGTTTTGTGGCTATTAATTTTTCATTAAATAAAACGTTAACTGAGCCAAATGACTGGTTTTTTGTGACTGGTGCGGTAATCATAGAGTCAAGTTTCATATTGGCTTTAACTTTAGAGCGACTACCTTTGGGAATTGTTATATATAAATCTTCAGTCAAACCTAGCTCAAGTTCTTCTTTATTGCCCTTCCATATTCGCTGAGATGTCAATGTTGTATAGGCTTTATTTAATAAATAAGTTTCGTAAAAACGGAAACCGTAGTTTAACAATTTTCTTGATGCAGTCTCACGTGCCGATTCACTATTCGTTCCGGTAACAATAGAAATTAATCGCATATCTTTTTGTTTAGCTGAAGATACTAAGCAATATCCTGCAGATTCTGTATGGCCGGTTTTAACGCCATCAACACGGTCGTCAGTCCACAATAAACGGTTTCTGTTCGGCTGTTTAATACCGTTATATTTATAGTGCTTAACTTTAAACAGTGAATAGTGCTTGTTAAAATCATAAATCAACGCACGAGTCAGCAACGCCATGTCGTTGGCAGTGGTGTAATGATTTTTATCTGGCCACCCGGTACTGTTGACGAAATTTGTATTGGTCATCCCAAGTTTTTTTGCATGTTGGTTCATGAGTTCTGCAAACGCAGACTCACTTCCTGCAATATGTTCCGCTAGAGCAACACTGGCATCGTTTCCAGATTGAATGATGACGCCATGTAATAACTCATTGATACTGACCCATGAGTTGACCTCAATAAACATCCGTGAACCTTTCATTCGCCAGGCTTTTTCACTTATTTTCACCTGATCTTCCAGCTTGATATTATTCTTGCTTAATTCATAAAGTGTGACATATGCGGTCATGATTTTCGTAAGGCTGGCGGGTTCGACTCGCTTGTCTGCATTTTGTGAAACAATGACATGGCTACTATTGAAGTCCATCAACAGGTAAGAGTGGGCTTTTACTTTGGGTGCAGAGGGAACCAGGTTGAGGCTATTTGCCTGGGTAATAGCGTTGCTGCTAATTAAAATTAAAAAAATCAGTAATTTAAAATATTGAGTGGCCAGCATATGGGATCCTAACACTTGTTCTTAATGAAAAAAGATATTGTAACCATTCGAATCCATGAAGCCTAGCTAAAGCGTGAAAAATGTGCATTCGGTTTAAAATTGTCCGGCAGCAATCGAAGTTAATCGACAATAATATAGGCGTTATCAATCCTGTACTGCAACAGAGTTTCGCTGGTGGAATCGGCCGTATCGACACTGTCAAACGGGCCGAGTCGGACTTTATATAATTGTTGCTCAGGGTCATATTTAACATAGGTCGGGTAGGGGAGGTTGAACCGACTTAGTTGATTCTTAAACGCATGTGCATTGTGCCGTTGTGTGAAAGCACCAGCCTGTAAGAAAATTTTAAAATCTGGTTTTAGTGTGGCTGGGTGGGATGCAAAACGACCGGCCTTGTCAGTGCTATCGTTATACTGGTTGTATTGTCGAGTTTGGGCGGTCAATTGATTCTTTCTGTAGCTCTTAGGGTTAATCGCTTCAATTTCTACAACACCAGTACCACTAGCGGTAATCCCTAGTTTTTTGGCTGCAACATAGGAAAGGTCAATCAATCGGTTACGGTGGAATGGGCCACGATCATTTACCCGAACGATGATGCTTTTACCGTTTTTAAGATGTGTCACTCGCACAAAGGTAGGTAATGGTAATGTCTTATGTGCGGCAGACATTTTATACATATTATAAATTTCACCATTGGATGTGCGATGACCGTGGAATTTTTTACCATACCAGGAGGCAATGCCACGTTGCCGGTAACCTTCGCTTGAATTCATTACTCGGTAAGATTTACCACGCACACGGTAGTCTTTATTGCCGCCCTTGCTTTTAGGTTCATAGCGTGGAACGGCATTACTTACTGTATGATGGTTTATCGATTGATCGGGACCAGTATCATGCTTAAGTGAATAACGGGATGGTTTGCTACTGCAGGCGGTTAAAGAAAATAAATATAACAGTAACAAGCCAATGTACAGGCTGTGAGCAGGCTTAATGATAAAGACTGGATACATCGATTCTAACTCTTTGTTATTAGTATTCAGCTGAATAAAGTAATTGCGTTAGTGTTTATTATTCTCTGAAAAAATCTTTTCACTTAACTGGAATACAGCCATCGAATAAAGCGCACTATGATTATAGCGTGAAATAACGTAAAAATTATGCCAGATAACCCAGTACTCATTACCGTTGCGGGTTTTAAGTGCAATTAAGCGTCCTTTTAAATCAGGAGATATGCCATTTGGCAAAATCACTCCGTTATCCAGTAACTGCTGCTGGGTTTTGTTTGGTTTGATTCCCTTGGATAATAATAAAGGGTAACGTTCACCGTGTACTTTAACCCGGGAGGCAATCGGTTCACCCGTTCGCCAATGGTGTTTTTTGAAATAGTTGGCAACGCTACCAATAGCATCAGTTGGGCTTTCCCATAAATCACGTTGCCCAGATTTATCAAAGTCTACTGCGTAGCGTCGGAAGCTACTGGATATAAATTGTGGCATGCCCATCGCGCCGGCATAGGAACCTTTCAATGAGAGAGGGTCGAGTCGTTCTTCCCGTGTCATTAATAAATACTGTTCCAGTTCGCTTTTGAAAAATTTACTCCTTGGTGGATAAGCAAATGCCAGCGTTGATAGTGCGTCAATAATGGGGTAACGTCCGGTATGGCGACCATAACGGGTTTCTACACCAATAATACTGGTAATAATTTCTTTGGGAACACCGTAAACAGTCTGTGCCTGTTCGAGTATATCATTGTATTTATCCATAAATTTTAAACCACCCTTAATTCGGGAGGGTGTAACAAAGATTGGGCGGTAGTCATACCAGGGTTTGCTTTCTGCCGGGCGTGAAATCGCTTCGAGAATACTTGGGTGTAATCTTACTTTTTGAAATAGTTCTTCAAGTGAAGTTTGCCTGAACCCATGTTTTTGAACCATATCGCGAATAAATTGGTTAATTGGTGTCATGTCATCAAAACTGCGAGGAGAATCATTTTTTGCAAATGCGGAATGGAGTAAAAAAACACTGGTAAAAAGCAAAGCAAGGCTAAATTTTTTATTTAAGCTGGAATATTTTAACAACATGTTATCCTTTAAATTTTAGTTTCCTATTAGTCTACGGTGGGTTTGAATAGACATTAAAATACCAAATGCCATCATCAAGGTAACAATTGATGTGCCACCATAACTGATTAACGGTAAAGGTACGCCAACTACCGGCAGAATACCAGAGACCATACCGATATTCACAAAAATATAGACAAAGAAGGTCAGGGTCAAGCTACCAGCCAGTAATCGGCTAAAAGTATCCTGCGCCTGGTTGGCAATGACCAGGCAACGTCCAATAATATATAAATACAAAAGTAGTAATAGCATACAGCCTATAAACCCAAATTCTTCACTAAACACCGCAAATATAAAGTCTGTCGATCTTTCGGGTAAAAAATCCAGGTGGGATTGTGTTCCATTTAGCCAGCCTTTGCCGTAAAGGCTACCGGATCCAATGGCAATGGTAGATTGAATAATATGGTAGCCGGATCCCAGTGGATCATTGCCGGGGTTAAGTAATGTCAGGATACGCCCCCGTTGATAGTCATGTAATACGTAACTCCAGATAAGTGGTGCGCTGGCAACGATCATAATAACGACGCTGAAAATCATTCTCCATTTTAACCCGGCAAGTAACAGGACAAAAAAACCTGAACTGGCAATAAGCAGGGCAGTTCCCAGATCGGGCTGTTTGGCAACTAAAAGTGTGGGAACTGTCAACAGGAAGACGGCAGTTAATATTCGTTTACCGGTAGGGGGCAGGCTGAGTTCGGATATATACCAGGCGAGCATCATGGGTAAAGCAAGCTTCATTATTTCTGATGGTTGAAAGCGGAAAAAACCAAGATTAAGCCAGCGTTGCGCGCCTTTACCAATATCTCCGACTAATAAAACGATAACAAGTAGTACAACACCGAGTAGAAATAACCACGGTGCCCAAAACTGGATAGTCCGGGGTTGTATCTGCGCAATCGCTAGCATGGCAACGGTTGCAATAACAATATGTATGATCTGGCGGTTAACAACCGCCATGTTTTTGCCAGTAGCACTGTATAAAACAAAAATGCCGATCGTTAAAAGTAGTAGCAGGGCAATAAACAGCGGAAAGTCGATATGAAGTCGTTGCAGAGATTTATTGCGTATCACAGAGTTCGAGGTTGCGAGATTTTGTTCCTGATCCAGAATCATTTTTTATTCTCTTTTGACAGATATTCGTCAATAACTTTTCTGGCGATAGGCGCAGCAACTGAACCACCATGACCGCCATTTTCAACAATAATAGCAAGGGCTATTTTGGGTTCATCAGCAGGAGCGTAAGCTATAAATAAGGCGTGGTCGCGTAATTTTTTGGCAATTTTTTCTTCATCATACTCTTCATCCTGTTTTATCCCGTGTACCTGTGCAGTTCCGGTTTTACCGGCGATTTTATATTTCAGACCGCGGTTAATACTGCGTGCCGTCCCGTGCAAAGTATGCACAACGCCTTTCATGGCATTATGTACATAATCCCAGTTACTCTGTTGTTTTATTTCAATACGGTCTAACGATTTAGGGGGACGGAGATTTAATATTTCAATTTTGGGATCCTGAATCGCATAGATCATTTGTGGCCGTTGTCGGATGCCATTCAGTGCCAGGTTGGCGGTTGCTGTCGCAAGCTGTAAAGGCGTCGTTAACATAAACCCCTGGCCAATTCCTGTAATCAGGGTTTCGCCAGGAAACCAGGGTAGACGTCGGGTTTTGCGTTTCCATTGTCTTGATGGAAGTAATGCTGCCGATTCGCCATGTAGATCCAGTCCGGTTTTCTGTCCAAATCCAAATTGTGCAAGGTAAGAGGACATATTGTCGATACCCATATTTAAGGCAAGATCATAAAAATAAACATCACATGATTCGATAATTGCCTTACGCAAGTCAGTGTCATCGTGACCGCGTTTTTTCCAGTCACGGTAGCGGCGTTCATCATTTTTAAGCATGTAAAAACCAGGGCAGCTCATACTGTCACTGTTTTTAATCACTTCAAGCTCAAGGCCGGCTAATCCGATAAAGGGTTTAATGGTAGAACCCGGTGGATATCGTCCCTGAATGGCACGATTAAATAACGGTTGGTCGGGTGAGGTTCTTAATCGTTTATAGTTTTCTGTATCGATACCATTAACAAACAGGTTGGGATCAAAACTTGGGAAGCTGGTTAAGGCCAGTACACTGCCATTGTTAGGATCGATAGCGACCAGAGAGCCGCTATTATCTGCGAATGCTTTTTCAGCGATGGCATGTAAACGAATATCTATATTTAAATACAGATTATTGCCGGGTACAGGTAATTCCCTATTCAGTATTCTTAAAATCCGTCCGCTTGCATTCGTCTCAACTTTTTGCAGACCAATCTTTCCATGCAGGGTCTTTTCATATTTTTTTTCAATGCCGATTTTCCCTATGCGACTGGTGCCACTATAATTCGAAGCATCAACTTTTTGTAACTCCCTTTCACTAATGCTACTGACATAGCCAAGAGTATGCGCGGTTAGTCTGCCCAGGGGGTAGTTACGGGATAGCTCGGCACGTATCTCAACTCCCGGAAGACTGTATTGTTTGACCGATAACCTTGCAACTTCATCTTCGTTTAAACGGTAGCGCAGGGTAATACCTTCGAAACGTCTTTTATACTTCAGTTTTTTGTTGAACCGTTTAATATCGTGGTCAGTTATAGTAATGACTCTCTGTAGTTCTTTAATTAATTGTGGAATATTTTCGATGTGTTCAGGAATTAATTCCAGCGTAAAACTGGGAATGTTTTCCGCCAGTAAAATACCATTGCGATCATAGATTAATCCACGTATCGGTTGAATCGGTTTAATACTCACCCGGTTGTTTTCCGACAGGGTTTTGTAGTGTTGTTGGTTAAGGATCTGCAGATAAATCAGTCGGGCAATCAGTATAATAATAAATAGGCTAATAAAAACAGTTGTTACAATCAGGCGACGACTAAAAACCTGTTCATCGCGAAGATGATCTTTAATTGCTAGAGAATCAAACTGGGCCATTTTTATGTTATGTGGTAGCTACGGCGAATATTTCGCAATATAAAATAGATCAATGGCCAGAAAATCGCAGAAATTAAAGCAGGTACAATCGCCATTGCGGTATAAACATTAGTTCCGGTTAATGCTTTGATGATAACGACTAATGAGGTATGTATGAGCATAACAAAAAAGATGGTAATGACCTGCTGTTGAATCGGGAAATTTCTGATGCGTTGATAAAGTTTTGAGGTAATAAAAATAGTTAAGGTAAAGGCCAGTGCATATTGGCCAAGCAAGGTATCGCGTAACACATCCAGCAATAGACCAACAAACCAGGCAGTACCAACACCAATGCGTTCAGGTAATGCCATTGACCAGTAAATTAAAACTAAAATACCCCATTCCGGTTGGAAAGGAGCGACAATGTCGGGCAATGGCAATTCTGACAGAAATAACGCAGCGATAACTGTTAAAATAATAATATGATTTCCCTGCTTGCTGATAAGGCTCATCTCTTTAAATCCGCCTGATTACTTTTACAGGCAATGCTGACTTTTCTTCGGGATTCATCTGATATCCAGACGAGTAACACTTCGCTGCTTCGATCCAGTTTCGCAGTGGGTTGTGCAATAACCTGTGCAAATGGCAGACTTGGGTTAATCGTGACGTTAATCACTTCGGCAGCAGGATAACCGGCCGGGAAGACACAGCCCATACCAGAAGTAACCAGCTTGTCTCCTACTTTAATGTCGGTATTATTAGGCAGGTTGATCAGTTCAAGCAAGCCACTTGCGCCTTTACCGACTGCAATAGCACGTACACCGTTTCGAAGTGATTGCACTGGTAATGCATGACTTGGATCGGTAATAAGCATTGCGGTGCTGGTAACCGGATTAACATGAACCACTTGCCCCATAATACCATCGGCATCAAGAATAGGTTGTCCGGCAAAAATATCCCGTTCGGTTAGTCCTTTGTTGATGACCACTTGCTGACGGTAAGGGTCGAGGTTGACCGAAAGTAGTTCGGCAATCAGGATGCGTTCACCGACACGCTTCGATGACTTTAACAGATTTCTCAGACGGATATTTTCCGCTTCGGTAAAAATGGATTTTTGGAGTTGTGCTTTTAAAATTTTATTCTGCATGCGCAGGCCGTCATTTTCTTTTTGTAAACTGTCGCGGCTAATAAAAGTCGTTTGCCCCCAGCCAAAAACATCAGTGGGGATATTCATCACATAGCGCAATGGATAAATAAGGAGTGACAAGCCTGAACGCACAGTATTGACATAACTCGTATGGTGATCGAGTGACATTAGCACCACGGATACGATTGTTAAAAGAAACATTCGTGTTGAAATTGATGCGCCTTGTACAAATAGCAGTTTAACGAGAGTATCTCCAGGCTATATTATGTGATAATTGTAACAGGCTAATACCTGAGTATCTAATTAGAGTCTTTTTAATTTTTAACGACAGAATACAAAAAGACCTAACACAGAGTCATGTCAGGTCTTTGCTGTTTGTTTTTTTTGTAGATGAGAGTTGTTATTCAACGCTGAATAGATCACCGCCGTGCTCATCAATCATTTCAATTGCACGTCCACCACCGCGTGCTACGCAGGTCAAAGGATCTTCGGCAATTATAACCGGCAGACCGGTTTCTTCCATTAGCAGTCGATCAAGCTCACTAAGTAAAGCGCCACCACCCGTTAATACCATGCCGCGTTCGGCAATGTCGGCGGCTAATTCAGGTGGCGTTTGTTCGAGTGCTGTTTTAACGGCACTAACAATACCCGATAGCGGTTCCTGTAAGGCTTCGAGAATTTCGTTGCTGTTTAATGTAAAGCTTCGGGGAATACCCTCGGCTAAATTTCGCCCGCGCACTTCCATTTCACGTACTTCATTACCCGGGTAAGCCGTGCCAATTTCATGTTTAATACGCTCTGCTGTCGATACACCGATTAAGCTACCGTAATTACGGCGTACATAATTAATAATGGCTTCGTCAAAACGGTCACCACCAATTTTAACTGAAGCTGAATAAACAATACCGCTTAAGGAAATAACCGCGACTTCGGTCGTGCCGCCACCGATATCAAGAATCATCGAACCACTGGCTTCGCTTATCGGCATACCGGCACCAATTGCTGCCGCCATTGGCTCTTCAATTAAGAATACATCGCGTGCACCGGCACCATTAGCTGATTCGCGAATTGCCCGCCGTTCAACCTGGGTTGAACCACAGGGAACACAAATGAGTACCCGTGGACTGGGTCGAAAAAAACGTGCTTCATGCACTTTTTTAATAAAGTGCTGCAGCATTTTTTCGGTTACCGTGAAATCAGCAATCACACCATCTTTCATCGGACGAATTGCTACAATATTGCCGGGTGTTCTTCCGAGCATACGCTTGGCTTCCATTCCCACTGCGGCAATACTTTTGGGGCCGCCCGGACCGCGTTCCTGTCGAATCGCAACCACTGAAGGTTCATTCAGGACGATACCCTGATTACGTACATAGATTAGGGTATTGGCTGTACCAAGATCGATGGAAATGTCATTGGAGAAAACGCCGCGTAAACTTTCAAACATATAATAATCTTTCTTCGTGTTTGTTATCGGGGCCCGTACTTTAATCAATCGACGGGGCTATGGGCAAGCGCGTAACTATGGTAAGTTACCGCTTTTGCCTAATCTATCACAATTAACGTCAGGTTCTTATATAATCGCGATATTTAACCGCAGCATAATACGAATAACGTACAGTGTAAAATAGTGTAGATCGGGGCGTTAAGGCGACTAATTTTTAGATCTGGAATTAAATTGCCTGAAAAATTAAGGGCAAGTTCCGGTAAAATTCTGGAAAAACTCTGGAGAAAACCATTGGACAAAAAAGATGTGCAACAAATCGCGCAATTGGCGCGGCTGGAAATTGACGAAAATGATATTCCGGAATATGCGACTAACCTGACAAATATACTGGCTCTGGTTGAGCAAATGAATGCTGTGGATACCGACGATGTTATTCCGATGGCGCATCCGACCGATGCTGTACAACGGCTGCGTGAGGATGAAGTGACCGAAACCAATCAACGTGAGCATTTCCAGGAAATCGCTCCCCAGGTGGAAAATGGACTGTACCTGGTGCCACAGGTTATCGAGTAATCCAGTCATTCATAAATGATAAAGATTGAAGAAATATCAAAGAGTTAGAAGTTAAAAACCATGCATACTAAAACGATTGCACAACTTTCTGCCTGCTTAAAGGCCGGTGAGTTTTCCAGTGTTGAGCTAACCCAACACTATATAAATAGAATAACTGCTCTTGATAGCGCGCTCAACAGCTATATAACCGTGGCACAAGAGCGGGCACTGGCTCAGGCGGCACTGGCCGATAAAATGATTGCCGCTGGTGAAGCCAATCCGCTAACGGGCATTCCTTTTGCGCAAAAAGATATTTTCTGTACCAAAGGTGTTAAAACTTCCTGCGGTTCGAAGATGCTGGATAACTTTATTGCACCTTATGATGCAGGTGTAATTGAGCGTTTTAATGCGGCTGGTAGCGTTATGCTGGGTAAAACCAACATGGATGAGTTTGCGATGGGCTCCTCGAATGAGACCAGTTTTTACGGTACGGTGAAAAACCCGTGGAATACCGAGTATGTGCCGGGTGGGTCGTCGGGGGGATCTGCCGCTGCCGTGGCGGCACGACTGGCACCTGCTTCCACCGGGACTGATACCGGCGGCTCTATTCGTCAACCGGCTGCACTTTGTAACTTAACCGGCTTAAAACCATCTTATGGTCGGGTATCGCGTTATGGCATGATTGCCTTTGCATCCAGCCTGGATCAGGCGGGTACTTTTACGAAAAATGCTGAAGATGCGGCACTGATGTTAAACGTGATGGCGGGGCTGGATAAACGTGATTCAACCAGTATCGACCAGCCAGTACCGGATTACTCGGTAAACTTGAATCAGAATATTAAAGGCTTAAAAGTTGGTTTACCTAAAGAATACTTTGCCGAAGGGTTAGATAGTGAAGTCGCTAAACAGGTTGATAACGCAATAAACGAGTATAAAAAGCTGGGCGCAGAGTTTGTCGAAATCAGTTTACCGAATACCCATTTATCTGTACCGGCCTATTATATTGTTGCACCGGCGGAGTGTTCTTCGAACCTGTCTCGTTTTGATGGAGTACGCTTTGGATATCGCTGCGAAGATCCCAAAGATTTAGAAGATTTATACAAACGTAGTCGTGGCGAAGGTTTTGGCGAGGAAGTGAAGCGTCGTATTCTGGTGGGCGCCTATGCGCTGTCATCCGGTTACTATGATGCCTATTATCTTAAGGCACAAAAAATCCGCCGCTTAATTGCCAATGATTTTTCCGAGGCATTTAAAAATGTTGATGTGATTATGAGCCCAACCACGCCCACCCCGGCGTTTAAAGTAGGAGAGAAAAATGACGATCCTATTTCGATGTATTATTCAGATATCTACACTATAGCCGTGAATCTGGCCGGGCTACCGGGGGTTTCCATTCCCTGTGGTTTTGTGAATAACTTGCCAGTTGGTTTGCAAATTATTTCCCCCTATTTTGACGAGTCGCGGTTATTAAATGTTGCACATCAATATCAGCAGGTAACGGACTGGCATCAACAAGTACCTTCAAGTTACAAGTAAGTTTAAGTTAGTAAATTTAAGAGATATAAACAGGTAGAAATTTTATGCAATGGGAAGTGGTTATTGGTTTAGAGATTCACGTACAACTCGCAACCAAAAGTAAAATCTTTTCAGGTTCATCTACTGCTTTTGGTGCAGAGCCAAATACCCAGGCAAATGCGGTTGACCTGGGTTTGCCTGGTGTTCTGCCAGTTATGAATAAAGAAGCCTTAAACATGGCAATTAAATTTGGAACGGCTATTGATGCCGAGATTGGCAAGCGCTCAGTATTCGACCGTAAAAATTATTTTTACCCGGACTTACCCAAAGGTTATCAGATTACCCAGCTAGCCTTGCCAATAGTAGGATCCGGTTCTGTTGAAATTGAACTGGCTGACGGTGCAACTAAAACTATCGGTGTTACCCGTGCGCATCTTGAAGAAGATGCCGGTAAAAGTTTACATGAAGATTTTCAGGGTTCGACCGGGGTGGATCTAAACCGGGCCGGTACGCCTTTAATTGAAATTGTTTCCGAGCCGGATATGCGTTCTACCGAAGAGGCCGTTGCCTATATGCGTAAGATACACTCTATTGTTACTTACATTGGTGTGTGTGACGGTAATATGCAGGAAGGCTCTTTTCGATGTGATGCTAATGTATCCATTAGACCAACAGGGCAGGATGAGTTCGGTACCCGTGCCGAATTAAAAAACATTAACTCATTCCGCTTTGTTGAACGTGCTATCAATGTGGAGATAGAGCGACAAATTGATATTCTGGAAAGTGGTGGCACCGTTGTACAGGAAACCCGTCTATACGATTCTAACAAGAATGAAACTCGTTCGATGCGCTCGAAAGAAGATGCGATGGACTATCGTTACTTCCCTGATCCTGATCTGCTACCAATTGAAGTGACAGAGCAGGATATCGAAGCGATTCGTGCGACTTTACCGGAATTACCGGATGCGAAGAAAGCCCGTTTTATCAGTGATTTTAAGCTGAGTGCGGAAGATGCCGGCATTTTAACAGCAAGCCTTGAGCTGGCAAATTATTTTGAAACGGTTAATAGTGAGGCTGGCGATAGTAAACTGGCTTCGAACTGGATTATTTCTGAATTAACCGGGCGATTAAATAAGGAGAACCTGGATATCAGATCCAGTCCAGTGAGCGCCGAACAGCTTGCCGGTTTACTGGTGCGAATTAAAGACAACACCATCTCAGGTAAAATCGGTAAAGATGTCTTTGATGTTATGTGGAATGACGGTGGCAATGCTGATAGCATCATTGACAGCAAAGGTCTCAAACAAATCACTGATACAGGTGCGTTAGAAGCAATGGTGGACAAGGTTATTGCCGATAATCCGAACCAGGTTGAACAGTTTAAAGCGGGTAAAGAAAAGTTAATGGGCTTCTTTGTCGGACAGATAATGAAAGCGACTCAGGGAAAAGCAAACCCCGGGCAAATTAATCAGCTGTTAAAGAAAAAGTTAAGCGAATAATTTTACCTGTTCATATTCTGTCATTTACTAATTAAGTTCTTTGTGCACACTTCTATCGGCGACTGAAAAAGTCAGTTTGTTCTTATGGTATCGACATTATGAATTTATCAAATGACACCTTACAGCGTTTTTTGTTTGAAGAAATAGACATTCGTGGTGAGCTGACACAATTACATAAAAGCTGGCAAGCTATAACTGAGAACCATCATTATCCGCCAGTGGTGCGCGATGTGCTGGCACAAATGTTAGTTGCAGGGGTTTTACTGGCCGCAACGTTAAAATTCAAAGGACGAATTATCCTGCAAATACAGGGTGGAGGCGATTTACCCCTGGTTGTTGCTGAATGTACCAGCGCGCGTGCGATTCGTGGTTTGGCTCACTATAATGATGATATACAGGCAAACAGCTTAAAAAATCTGGTTGGTAACGGGCAGCTTGCCATTACTCTGGAAACGGAGGATAAGAATGAGCGCTACCAGAGTATTGTTGAACTGGTCGGTGAGACAGTGGCAGATGCGATTGAGCATTATCTTGAAAAGTCGGAGCAGCTTTCGACAAGACTATGGTTAAGCGTTAATGAGCAAACTGCTGCGGGTTTGCTGATACAAAAGTTACCCAGTGAATCGGTGGATGATGAAAACTATCAGCAACTTCATGATAATGAAGAAGGCTGGAACCGGGTAGAACAATTATCTGCAACTATTCGTCCGGAGGAGCTTTTAAACCTGGAAGCAGGAGAGGTAATTCATCGCCTGTTTCATGAAGAAGACGTACGCTTGTTTGACTCCGAACCGGTTTTTTTCCGTTGTTCCTGTTCAAAAGAGCGTGTTGCCAATATGCTTAGAAATCTTGGTCAGGCAGAAGTGAATTCAATTCTGGAAGAAGAAAAAATCATTAACATTGATTGTGAATTCTGTAATCACCGTTATGATTTTGATGCGGTCGATGCGGAACAATTGTTTACCGGAACGGTTATTAGTGATCACTCGCCCACCCAACATTAGCTAAGGTAAAATGACCCTCTTTGAAGCAGTTAAGCAAGCACAATTACGCTTCGATGCAATCTCGGATTCAGCGCGGCTTGATGCAGAATGTTTATTAGCCTTTGTGCTTGATAAACCAATGGTGTATTTACGTACCTGGCCAGACAACCCGCTGGAACCAAATCTGGAAACTCAATTTGCCCGACTGGTTGAACGCCGTGCAGGAGGGGAACCAATTGCTTATATAGTTGGGCAAAAACAATTCTGGTCGCTCGATCTATCGGTAAACAATAATACTTTAATTCCCAGACCTGAGACTGAACTGCTAGTCGAGCAGGTATTAAAACTGAACAGTAAAAAAACATTTCGTTCTATTTTAGAGTTGGGAACCGGAACGGGTGCCATTGCTATTGCGATTTCATCCGAGTTATCTAAATTGCAACAGCCCTGTGTCTTAACAGCAACAGATGTCTCTAAAAAGGCTCTCGAAGTCGCTCAGGTGAATGCCTGTAAACATCATCAAGTGATTAATTTTCTCCAAAGTGACTGGTTTGAATCACTGCCTGCACAAAAATTTGATTTAATTATTAGCAATCCACCTTATGTTGAAGCAGGTGATCCGCATTTACAAACCGGGGGAGTGCAATTTGAACCCGATATTGCTCTCGCATCAGGAAAAGATGGCTTGGATGCAATTCGAATGATTATCCGTCAGTCTGCACAACGGTTAAACCCAGAGGGATATCTGATTTTAGAACATGGATTTGATCAGGCCGTTAAAGTCCGACGGTTGCTTGATGATTACGGTTACCAAAATACGCACACTTGCCAGGATATCGCGAACAATGATCGTATTACTATTTCCAAATATATGTAAATTAATATATTCTAAATAACAAACATTACAAATTTTGCGTGATTTATCACCATAGGCACTAGAAATAATTTTCTCAAAACGCTACCCTAAAATTAGAAGTATCAGCGATCGAAATGCTTTTTTTCTGATACCCAATCTGTATATAAAGGTCAGTTTTGGATAATTTTGTTTTAGGACACAGTCGATGGAGTCACTCACAAAACAACGTGATATCGTATTCAGCCCCCACCTTGATAATGGTGTCAGGCTGGATAATGTCGACCTGGCAAGCAAAATTGAAATTGGTGATGATCAGGCTAAATCTGCGATCTTCCTGCTAGCCGATGTTGACGGGGTGCTTGATCTCAAATACCTTAGCCACACTAATATATTAATTACCTATGATGTACGTTCGCTATCGCTCGATATGATATTGAGTGCTCTGAGCTCGGTCGGTTTTTCCCTGGATGACAGCTTATTGAGCAAAATTAAAAACGCCCTATGTGTCTATTCTGAAGAAACTTTGAGGGAAAACCTGGGGATTACAGGTTCAAAACAAACCCGTAACATCTTTATGGAAGGTTATCAACGGCGTTCACATGGTTGT
>Ga0316207_10003398_pt1 | contig 14845 bp, 11 predicted proteins | sample 6weekpyrite_MG_FD_204943 | JGI IMG/M metagenome (GOLD analysis project Ga0316207, IMG submission 204943) | Microbial mat bacterial communities from mineral coupon in-situ incubated in ocean water Damariscotta River, Maine, United States -... | ecosystem: Environmental > Aquatic > Marine >... | reverse complement strand
CCGAGCTCGGGCGCAGCCAGCAAAAATAAAAAACCTGATTTTGAACTGCAAGTGATCATACGTAAAAACCTGATTGACTTATCTGATAATAGAGGTGGATTAATTAAACGCATTAAAAATACGAACAAAGGCTATAACTACCCCCTACTAACAAAAGTGTTAAAACAAGTTAAGTCACGTTTTCCTGATAAAACTAATGCAACTATTTTATCTACACCCAATATAAACTATGAAACACTTGTAGGTGTTATGGATGCTGTAAGAATGTATCACGCAGTAGAAAATGGAGAAATTATTAACGCTGAACTTTTCCCCAATATATCTATTGGGGATGCATCGTAGATAAAGTAAAAAATTATGTCTGAATCTCGTAGAACAAAAAGAATGGTGCGCCACCATAAGCGAAAGAAAATTTCCGCGTCGCTTAACATGGTTTCCTTAATGGATATTTTCACTATTCTGGTTTTCTTTTTATTAGTAACATCTTCTGACTCAGAAGTGTTACCTACTCCCAAGGCAATAAAACTACCTGAATCAACTGCTGAAAAAATGCCTAAGCAAACAATTGTTGTTATGGTTAATAATACTGATATTAGAGTGAATGGCGAGTTTGTTATTAAATCTAAATCTGCTATACAAAGTCGAGCTACGACAATTGCACCTCTTTCTACTACTTTAAAAAAATACATAAAAAGAGAGCGTTCAAAACAGAAAAAAACTGACAAAAAGAAACGTAACCCCGTCACGATAATGGGAGATCAGCAAATTCCCTACAAGCTTCTGAAAAAGATAATGCTTACCTGTGCTCAGAACGATTTTAATAATATATCGTTAGCTGTCGTAAAAAAATCTTCCGTTACCAGTAACAAAGCGACGGGAGTAAAATAAATGGCATACGATACATTTTACAATGAGCCTGTTTTACCATGGTCAAAAACTGAAAACGATGAACGTTTTAATAAGATACTTAAACGTAGCCTGATATTTTTTTTATTGCTTGTAATACTTATTCCTTTTCTACCGATACCTGAAGTTGAGGAAAAAGAATTAAAGCAAGTTGCCCCACGTCTGGCAAAGCTACTAATCGATAAACAAAAACAAAAAGCTGCGCCAAAACCTGCTGCAAAAAAGAAAGCAGCAAAGAAAAAAGCACCTAAAAAGAAAACTGCAAAGAAAAAATCTAAAAAGCCTGCGGCTAAAAAGAAAGCCCGTAAAAAAGCCGCTTCCAGCGGCCTTATGGCATTAACTGATGAACTTGCAGATTTACGAGATAGCTTTAATGTTTCATCAGTCCGCTCAACAAATTTAACTAAATCCGGTAAAACAAAAAGCAAACTCGCTGCCAGTAATGTACTAACGGCTAAAGCTGGGAAAGGCAGTGGTGGTATAAGCACGGGAGGATTAAGTAATCAGACTGGTGGTGGTTCATTATCAGGCCGTAGTGTTAGCGGTGTTTCAAGCAACATAGGTGGTGGCTCAGGTACTCGCCGTACCGCAGGTGGTAAAGCCGGACGCAGTCAGGAAGAAATTGAACGTGTGTTCCAACGTAATAAAGGTGGCATTTTCGCACTATACAATCGCGCATTACGAAAAGACCCTTCTTTGCAGGGCAAAGTTGTATTAGAGCTGACAATATTACCTAGCGGCAAGGTAGTAAAATGCCGCATAATTTCAACAGAGCTAAAAGCAAAGCGCTTTGAAAGAAGACTGGCATTAAAAGTTAAAACATTTCGTTTTGAGAAAAAGGATGTAGCAACAGTTACTGTTACCTACCCGATTGACTTTTTACCATCATAATGCTGCTATAAAAATTCATGGCACTATTATCGATATGTTATTCAAATTCGGTTTAAAAATTTTCTATCTTCCCACGATTCTTTCTGTAAGATGTTTTTATTCTAATTTTTTAATCCTTATCATCTTTACTTTTGCACTCACTGCATATGCTGATTCAAACTATAACACAGTAGATCATCACCCTACCTTTCAACTAATCGGTACAATTATAAGTTCAAATAACCAAAACATTGCTTTAATAAAACAGCATGAAGATAAGGTGCGCATTTACACTACTGGAGATAATATTAATGGTTTTACTCTAAAAGCAATACAAAAAAATAAAATTCAACTCGGTATTCAAAACAAGATCTACACATTGTTTATAAACAATCAGCTTCACTCTACAGAGGTACAACCACATAAAAATTCACAGATCTCCAGTAGTTCTCAACACCTGCCAATTGAGCTCGAAATATCCCGGAATTCACTCGCTCATATCAGTGATAATATCCAGCCATGGTTAGCTGCAGTCCCTCTGAAACTCATCCTGACAGACGGGAGAGTGAGTGGATATAAAGTTGAAGCCGTAAGGGCTCTCCCTATATCGAGCACGATTGGCCTACAGAAAGGAGATATAATCCGCTCAGTTAACGGGATATCCGTCGGTCAGTCAAAAGCTTTTGCACAAATTGTCAATAATCTTAAAACTAACTCGGATATTTATATTGAAGTTGAACGTGGTCACAAAACAAACAAATTGCATTTCAAAATACTCGACTGAAATTTATCCTATTGATTATATTGAATTTTTTTCTTGCGTATATTTCTGACTAATTTGACAATTTGCTCAAAACAAGCCAAATTTAAACTTCAGATACCGATACATCGCCTACGCCCATTAAGGCTCGCAAGGCAAATATTTAAGATTGATACACTTCACATCTTGAGTATTTATCCCTTCATTCCCCACTCTATTGCAGCTCAAATGAGAAGCCAATCACACCATTTCTTACTAATATAGTATAAAGTTTAGTTACGGCACTGTCTCACCAAGACTTATATGCCTAAAATATAATAACAAATGGCCAAAAACCATTATTTGGGGAATAGAGAGTAGGTTAAAAATACGTCGAAATATTATGTATTTTTATAGAGTTAACTATTCATTGGGTTAAACGGTAACTGAAGTTAAATATCATGGCTGCACTAAATAAATACTTGAATAATAAATTTTTAAAAACCTTAGAACCATTAAGCAAACTTAGTGTTGATAAGTTATCTGAATTAGCGAACAAATCTACCGTTGAAACTATCCCTGCTGGACGTACTATTTTCCGCCAGGGAGAAAAGGATAAACGCAGCTACTACCTTGTCTCAGGCCAAATTGAATTACAAACAACTGGCATAGCAAAAGCCGAAATTATTAAATCAAAAACGCCTGAAACTAAATACCCTGTTTCTCAGCAAATACCTCGGCCACATACAGCTAAAACAAAGGTTAACTCTGAAATTCTTTCTATCGACACAGACTTACTTGAAATGCTGCTTGAATCCGATGACAGCCCTTCTGGAAACTACGAAGTAACCGAAATCAATACTGATGACGAAAATGGCTGGATGCTAAAATTCCTGCAGTCCCGCGCTTTCCTGCAAATTCCAACTGAGAATATTCAAAAAATTCTCATGAGCATGGAAGAAATCTCTGCAAAAAAAGGTCAGACCATTGTTACCCAGGGTGAAAACAACGATTACTACTACATTGTAAAAAATGGTAAATGCAGTGTTAGTCGCCGGCCAAGCCCTAATACCGAAGATGTTCAAATTGCGATTCTTGCTGCTGGGGATGGATTTGGCGAAGAAGCTTTGATTACCGATGGCGTTCGCAACGCAACAGTACGCATGCTTGATAATGGTACTTTAATGCGCCTGACAAAAGAAGACTTTATGTCTTTACTTGTTACCCCCTTACTCGATTACATCCATATGGATGAATTAAAGTCACGCGTCAATGCAGGTGACTTGCTTGTTGATGTACGACAGCACAAAGAATTTATGGACAATCACCTTGAAGGGGCAGTTAATACTCCCTTGTCAATGATTCGGTTAAAACTAAATAACTTTAATGCTGAAAGAGATACCATTGTTTATTGTGATGATGCCAGCAGAAGTACCGCAGCAGCATTTTTACTTATCCAGAATGGAATTAGTTGCAGCATTTTAAAGAACGGGCTTAATAACCACCCTGCTGCTGCAACAACTCAAAGCAATAAATCATCTACCAGCATGACCAACATCATTGCTAACCTTGATGCTGTAACAAACAAGGAAAAACCTGTTAAGCCCGCCAGAACAAAAGTAACTGAAACTAAAACTGAACAAGCACAAAAAATTGCAGAAGATCACTCTGTAAAAATCAAGCAACAAATTGACGCTTTAAACAAAAAACACAGCGAATCTGAATCCGCACGCAAGCAGATATTAGCTGAAAAACAAAAACTTGCAGCAGAAAAAAAACGTCTTGAAGAAGAAGCTCAGACACTTCGAGAAAAAGCAGAAACAGAAAAACTTGCAGCTCAACGTGAGCTAGATAGATTAGCTAAAGAGACCGAAAAACATAAACAGGCTATTGAAGCTAAGAAAAAAGCAGAACAGGAAGCGCAAGCTCTAAAAGAAAAAGCAGAAACAGAAAAACTTGCAGCTCAACGTGAAACAGAGAAACGCAAACAGGCGCTGGAAGCAAAACAAAAAGCTGAACAGGAAGCACAGAATCTAAAAGAGAAAGTTGAAGCAGAAAAACTTGCAGCTCAACGTGAACTGGAAAAACAGAGAAAACTCACCGAAGAATCTCAACGCAAAATCAAACAGGAAACAGAAAAAATTCGTCAGCAAGCCGACATGGAACTTGCTGATCTTCGTAAAGAACTACAGAAAACCAGAAGTTCCGTTGAGGATCGGGTTAAATTATTAAAAGAGAAAGAGAAACAGAAAGCTGAAGAAGAAATTAGAAACCGTCAGCAACATGCAAATGACGCCATAAAAGAATCGATAGAAAAAGCCCGGCAACAAGCAGCTGAAGAGGCGGAAAAAGTAAGACAACAGGCTTTACAAGAAGCACAAAGATTACAACAGGAAATTGAACTTAAAAAACAAAAGCTCGAAACAGAAGCTGAAAAAATTCGTTTAGAGGCCGAACAAGAAAGAGCAGCAACGCTTGAGCTTGCTCGCAAACAAGCAGAAGAAATTGTATCCCGTACAACTGAAGAAGCAGAGCTTATTAACAGCCAGCGTCAGGAGTTAACATCTGCAGCCGAACAAATCCGTTTGCAGGCTGAAGCCGAGCGCCAGGCAACTATCGAAGCAGCAAAGCAGGAAGCACATGACATTGTTAGAAAAACTGCTGAAGATGCACAACAATTAGAGCTACAACGTCAACGGATAGAAGAGGAAGTAACAAAACTTAAATCTGAAGCTGAACTTGAAAAGCATAAAACACTAACACTAGCGAAAAAAGAAGCCGAAAAAATTCGTTTAGAAACAGAGAAAATCACAAAACAAAAAATACTTAAAGAAGTCGAACAAGTACGCAAACAAACTTTAAAACAAGCTGAAGAATTAAAGTTACAGCGACAACACCTTGAGAACGAAGCTAAAAAAGAAATTGAGCAGCAACGCTCTACTATGGAAATCAATCTTAAGCAGGCTGAAGAAATTCGCATGCAAGCTGAAAAAGAAGCGGAAAGAATTCGTCTCGAAGCACTTCAGCAAGCTTCTGAAGAAATTATTGTTGAAGATGTTCAAGAAACTGATAGCATTGAACCACCATCAAGAAGCTTTAGTGGTATTAATATCCCTGGTAGCCTCAGTCAACAAGCGGACGATCAGAAAGCCTCCATGGCTGAATCAGAAGCCAAATCTCTTGCACGGGAAATTGTATTTAAACTTGAAAAGGCTGAAAGCAAGCGTATCAAGGAACAGCATGAAACCAACCATAATTCTGGCTTAAGTTTGGCTTCTGCAAGTCTTAAACGCCGCACTGATGGAAAAATTGTTTTAGATGGCGAAGAAGATATCTTTATTTTTAAAGAACCTAAAGAAGTCTCTAATGAAGAACTTAAAGAGCTTGAAGCATCAATTGATGACATCGACAAAAAAGAATTAAACAACGTTACCCCAATAAAATCTGGTTCAAATAACCAAGATACAGAACTACCAGAATTTACTGTTGAAGAACCTGAGTTTGATCTTGTTGACGAGATCCCAAGTCACCTGATAAACCAGAACGATTCCAATGATGTTACTTCAGAGTTTTCAGATTTCGAACTGCACCAACCATCTGATATACGTTCCAGTTCACGAGCAATATCCAAACGACCTAAACAGAAAATCGTTGCTGTAGCTGCAAGTTTATTTGTTGCTATTGGTGTTGGCATAACCTTTCTGGGTATCAACTCTGAACAAGGCAGCACACTCGAAGTAGCCCAACAGGAAAACAATTCATTTGACGCAACACGCGTCTCAGGTCTTGCAACAAATAATGTTGAGATTGATAAAAAAGTAATTAATGATGCTGAAAAAGAATTTGAAAAATTACTTTCAAAATGGAAAAAAACTCAACAGCAGGAAAGTACATCCAGCAATACAGAACCAGCTTTAGACTCAGACAAAATTGCGCAGTAATTTAGTCCTGTTGTCAACTACACCTAATTAGACTGAGGTAAAATAATCTGCTTATCTGGTTCTGCAGCCACCAGGAAAACACTGGCCTTCAGTGAACGTCCTGACTCATCCTGAATAATAACTGTCCACTTACCAACTTTATCTGGTGCAATATCTTTTCGGGAATAAACACGCCATCGAGGCCCTTTTACCTTAAAGTTAACAACAGACTGAACATTACTATCGTATAACCATTTATGCGTTATAGTTTGTCCCTCAAAATGACGAAGATCAGTAAAAAAGTAAATTTCTGAAGATTTGTTATTCAGCACTAACACGCGATCAACAGGTTCTCGATCAACTATTTTGGTTGTAAACATAGCTCGTGCAACATTTGAAGCTTTTTCAGAAAATGATAAGGGACTAAACGCTAACAATACAGATATTGCTATCACTCTCCCATTTCTAGTTATACTCATCATACTAATAAGCCTAGCTTAATATTACTAACTTGCAAAACTAATTCGCCAAACTAACCAGACAATAATTGTCACAGCAAGTATGACTGGAATTGAATAATTATTTTTTACATCTTTATCCTTAAAATAATCTTTTGCAAATGACTGAGAGGACAAATGATTTACTGTCATCTCTTTAAGTTTATACCATGCATTCAATAATTTTTCTGAATGAAGCTGCTTGTCAATATCTGTCTTTTTCAATTCGGATATTGTTTTAACTTGTTCGGGTTTGCCTTTAGGAAATTCGCATTCGTTTGAAAAAACCACCAAACCAGAAACTTCAATTCCTTTAATCATGGAACCAACAGACGAAATATCAGAATCTAGTTGCTGTAATGTGTTTGGAAATTTATAGCTTTTATTATTAATTAGCTGTGTCCATTGCTCAATATTATCTGCACAGAAAATAGTCCCTCGAAATTTCTTTAAAATAACAAGAATTATCGATTGCTGAGAAAGAATAATATAGTCTAAAAAAACACTCCCTCCCATTCCATCAGGCAATATAGCCTGCTTAATATACTGACTTCCTAAACCTTGTACTGATTTATTAATCTTCCGTTCTTTAAAATACTCTCTTAACATTGGTAATAAACTAATTAGTAGCAGGCACATGAGCAATAACGCAACAAGTATGGTTACGTTTATTGGTTCACCTAAAACTGAATCTATTGACACTTGCTCAAAAAAACTCATTAGTGAGCACTCTCCTCTGACAATTTAAAACAAACGTAGCTGAATAATATCAATTATTAAGGTATTATATAAATAAAATTTACTCATGGTAACGTAATGCCAGTATCACAACAACAATTAGAGTTCGCTGATAAAGTTATTACTGCATATGGTAATGTACTTGCAAGTATGGAGCCTTCATTTTATGGGTTGCCACTGTCAAAGCTTCCTTACACAATAACTGAAATAAAGGATGCGATTTATTGTTTATTGAACACTATCGATGACGAGAATCATGAAATAAAAGATGGTTTAATCAATGCCTACATGTATCTTGGTCAATTTGTTACAGATGATGAAATATTAACCGTACAACAGGCATTAGGGTCGCTGAAAGAAACCTCAAAAGCTTCTGAAGATACCAATGATATTGAACAGGCAGGTTTTATTACCAGCAAGATTAAATTGAGAATGGAAAGTAACCTGGAAGAAATCCAGCTCTTTTTAAGCCAGAAAACTTCACTCAAGAATTAATATTTTTATTCACTATTAACGATTTTTTCGACTTCAGAAAAATCAAGACCAACAATCCGAATAGGATCACGTTTACCTTTAACACGTATATGTAATTCAGATGTTGCCCAGAATTCTTTCGGCAAATCTTTATACGCACATTCACTCATGACAAGATCTTTACCTATCACCTTGGTTGCACTTTCTAACCGAAACGCCAGATTAACTGCATCACCCATTGCAGAGTTATCCTGTCCTGCAGTAATCGATGCTGCACCAGTATTAATTCCCACACCGATTTTTATATTTTCAGGAACTTCAGGATAATCCTTAATAATACTTTCAGTAATTTTATTAATTGCAACTGCTGCATTTAGAATACGATAAATAGTTTGTTTATCATCAGCACTTGCCTGCCACCTTGCAAATACGCAATCACCAATAAATTTATCAACCAGGCCGCCATTTTTAATAATGATGTCACTCACCTGACTAAACCAGGTATTCATGATTTTAGTCAGGACCCGAATATTGATACTTTCGGATAATGTTGTAAAGCCTCGAATATCTGCAACCAGAATTGTGATCTCACTGATCTCCGGGGTATCAGAAATAACCGTTTCCAGCATCGACTGGGTGTCATTACCAGAAATACTTTTTTGTTCCTGCACAAACTGAACGCTAAGGTTTCCAATTTTTATCTGATCACCATTTTTAAGTAAGGTGGGCATCGATATTCGGTTACCATTTAATAAACTGCCATTTGCACTGCCACTGTCAATAAGATAATAATCGTCATGGCCTATGCGCCTTACCATCGCATGGTTTCTTGATACAGTAAGATCATCAATAGGGATATCGTTATGCACATCACGACCAAGAGTAATTACAGTTTTACATGCAACCTCTTTTGTTTGATCATTATGTGAATAACGCAATACAGCCGACATTTTTAGTCACCAAAAAAGACAAAGCTCCTAAAGTAGCTCAGACTCGTTTCCAAGTAAATATACATTCTATTATTCCCAAACCCAAAATCTAAAGATAAGCCGGAACCATTAATTTTTGTAGATGAGCATTTTTTAATGGCCTGAATAAATTAACATCTTCAGCAGCACGCATACCAACAACAATATCATCATAGTCTGGTGCATCTGTTTGTACATGACTGTCCACATACTCAGAAGTCATTCCATATTTATTATGCACATACTCATCCACTGGTTTATTAATTTTATTATTAGAGTATTGCGGATTTTTAAACAATTTTACCTTTGTTGACACCCGGAACAACCATGCCTGAGCAAACACATTCGCCCGCCGACGTCGCTCTTTGACAGTATCTTTGTTAATTTGTTTCATCTCATCACGTATGCTGCTTAGAAAATTAGCTCTCGCCCGACCTAAGCTTCGATATAAAACAGTATATAAATAACTGGCTACTTCCGGTCTATTATCGGCCCCAATAAACACAAATTGAGGCTTGGACTGTTCATTTCTTGCAATATATACCCTGCAGTCAAAAGTATCGGCCACCAGGTTTGATAAAGCCAGGATCCAGTAAGCAGGTTTTGATGTCCCACAGGTAGTCACCGACTTTTCATTCATCTGGTTAACGCTTAATTCATGCGCTTCAACCAGCTCTTCGCTGATATCATATTTTTGCATTAATCCCACTGCCTGACGCAGTGCAGCGGCGGCTTCATTTGGATTAGCAGATTCGGCTAAACGAAAACATTTGCAAATCTTATCGATGATTTTGTGTAGTGTCATAATAATATTTAAAGTAAATTAGTACATATATAGCATAACCTATTAATTTGAAAAGAAAAACATTGAATTTCGACTATAATTTACTTATCCCCCTTTAATTCGGGCAATATGTAACCATATTGAATAAAGAGGACAGAAAATACTGTGATATATTCCATAGATAATATAGATATCACCCTTTTAATATGGCACTCTAATTAATATACATATAATTCAGTTATTTATAGCAACGAACCTAGATTTATGAATAAGCCCATAGCAGCCCTTGAAACATTCCCCTGTGTCGATGAAGACTATATTCGCGGGCTTAACCGAGATGCTATAGCGGCACAGCCAGTTTCAGCGCAACGTAAGGCTGCATTAATAGCAAAAATCAAAAAACTGCTTAAACAGCAGGATGCAGTGCTTGTGGCACACTACTACACTCACGATGACCTGCAGGAGCTCGCCGAGCAAACCGGTGGTTTCGTCTCTGACTCCTTGGATATGGCGCGATTTGGCAATGAGCACCCCGCCTCTACATTGCTGGTTGCAGGTGTTCGTTTTATGGGGGAAACAGCAAAAATTCTTAACCCTGAAAAACGTATCCTTATGCCAACATTGGAGGCAGAATGTTCACTAGATTTGTCCTGTCCGTCAGACACCTTCGTTCCATTTTGTGATGAACATCCCGATAGAACTGTGGTGGTCTACGCAAATACCAGCGCCGAGGTTAAAGCACGCGCAGATTGGGTCGTTACATCCAGTATAGGTACTAAAATTGTTAAGCACCTACACGAACGAGGAGAAAAAATTCTCTGGGCACCAGATAAATATCTGGGACAGTATATCGAAAAGGTCACTGGCGCTGATATGTTGATGTGGCAAGGCTTTTGTATTGTGCATGATGAGTTTAAATCGCGTGAGCTTGAAAAACTGCGTCAGAAACACCCTGACGCCGCTGTGTTGGTTCACCCGGAATCACCTGGTGAAGTCATAGCCCAGGCAGACGTAGTCGGCTCTACAACTGCTCTCATCAATGCGGTAGATAATTCGCCCGCAGAGAAATTTATTGTGGCAACTGACAACGGTATTTTTTATAAAATGCGCCAGGTTGCTCCCGATAAAACACTCATTGAAGCGCCAACCGGTGGCATGGGTGCAAGTTGCAGTAGCTGTGCTCACTGCGGCTGGATGGCAATGAACGGTCTGGAGAATATTGCAACGACCCTTGAACAAGGTTGCAATGAAATAACCATCGATGAAGATGTTCGTGTTAAGGCTTATCAATCAGTTAAACGTATGATTGATTTTTCCAAAACGCTTTAAGACATTATTTAATCTTAGCAACGGAAAATTCATATCACTTTACTTTTTATAAGGTGAAACAGATTGGATTTACGTCGTTCCATATTCTTACTCAGTACACCGACACTTATAACAATTATTATTGTCAGTTTTATTTCTGAAATAACACATTTTACTCAGCCAATATTTTTTGCGCTACCACTGCTACCCTATCTTATTTTTATAGCCGCCCTCACACTGGCCTATATATTTAATAATAACCGTGAATTTATGATTCTCCTCTTATTGGGTGTTATCTATTGGTGTGTTAGCCAGCTTATAATCAAACCATCCACAATCTTAAATATTAATCAACGTGAAAATTTAACTTATTACGTTACTTTTTTATTACCACTTAATTATGTTGTTTTTTCATTCCTCAAAGAACGTGGCATACTGAGCCGACACGGCTTAAAGCAATTGGCTTTTGTCTCAGCCCAGATATTAATAATAGTCTTATTACTTAAATATCCAATTGTTTCTCTTAATACATTATTTAGTACTCAGTTCCTTAGTATACTGAATCACAGCGCTGTCTATATACCACAGCTTAGCATTATAAGTTTTGAATTCAGTTTACTTGTTATTGCTTCTCTTATTATTCACCAACCCTCCATAAGGCAGGGTGGATTCTTTGGTAGTCTTGTTTTTATTTTTCTTGCATTTTTAAATTTTGATAATCCGGATGCCTTTACATTATTCTATGCCGTCGCAGGCATAATATTTACAAGTACAATTATATTGAATTCGTATACTCTCGCTTATCATGATGAACTTACCGGATTACCGTCAAGACGTGCACTTAAACAATACCTGATGTCACTTGGGCCAAACTATTCATTAGCCATGGTCGATGTCGATCACTTTAAAAGTGTAAACGATACCTATGGACATGATGTTGGCGATCAGGTGCTAAGACGACTGGCCGGTCACTTACGCGAAGCCGGCGGCGGAGCCAAAGCATACCGCTATGGTGGCGAAGAGTTTACCCTGGTCTATAACAACAAAACTGCAGCAGAAGCAGCAGATTATGCGAATCAATTACGAAAACAAATAGAAAAAGATTCGTTTAGTATTAGAAATACTTCTTCGCGTCCTAAAAGAAGTAGCTCTCATAAAAAATCAAAACGTAAGAACAAAAAAAGAGAAAGCAAGAAAAACTTAAAATACACCGTTAGCGTTGGTATGGCAGAACATCGGGAACACCATAGAACACCCTTTGATACACTCAAAACATCTGACAAAGCTTTATACAATGCAAAGAAAAAAGGTAGAAACTGTGTTGTCATTGCTAAGGCAAAAGACTAATTTACAGCTTTAGATGCAATTTCAAAAAGATCTTTAGATAATGGTTTGGTTTGTAATATACGCTCAAACTGTTTTCTCATTAATTCCTGACGATGCTGATCATAACGCTGCCAGCGGATCATAATCTGTAATAATCTCGATGCAATTTGTGGATTAAATTTATCCAGCTGCAAAACATTATCCACCAGGAACTGATAGCCTTCACCATTATCAGCATGAAATGCAACTGCATTTGCAGCACAAAAACGTCCTATAACTGAGCGAACTTTATTCGGGTTATCCATAGAAAACGCTGAATGCTGCATGAGCTGTTTAACCTTTGAAAGTGCATCTGGCACATCAGCAGAAGCTTGTATTGCCAGCCATTTTTCAACAACCTGGTTATCAGACTGCCACTTTTTATAAAAAGCATCTAATGCAGGCATACGATATTCACATTCATGATTAACCAAAATACTCACAGCAGCCAGTTCATCAGTCATATTATTTGCAGTTTGAAACTGCTGGTAACAATGCTGTAAATGTTTTTCCGATTCAAGTTCGGCAAGGTAGGCTAAGCACAAATTTTTCAGGCTGCGCTGCGCCATTGCTTCTGCATTAAAAATGTAATCATCATGCGTTACATTGTGATGGTAGCAGGCCTCGAATTCTACTTCGAGCTTTTGAGCCATCTGTAAACGTACAAACTTTCTGGCAGTATGAATTGCATCTACATCCACCACCTCACATTGATCTGCAATATAACTTTCTGATGGCAGTGTCAACAGTTGAGCAGCAAGTGCCCTGTCCATTGTTTTATTTTCCAGCACCGATTTATAGGCGTCCAGAATATAAACGTTAATTTCTAACGGTTCGCCTGAAGCCTGTTTGGCAATCAATTCAAGGATTAATTTAACTCCCAATTGTTGCGAAGCATCCCAACGATTAAACTCATCAGAATCATGAGCCATTAAAAATGCAAGTTGCTCATTTGTATAATTATACTTAATTGTAACTGGTGCAGAAAAACCACGGAGCAATGATGGCAAAGGTTTTTCCGGAACCTGGTTAAAGGTAAATGTCTGCTGCTGTTTAGTTACTTCTAACATCGTACTAGTTACATTTGATACATGACTATTGCTCATTTGCAGATTAATATCAGTGCCATCAGATTTTAACAATCCAATTTCAACCGGAATATGAAAAGGTTTGTTATCAACCTGTGAAGCTAAAGTACCGAATGACTGCGTTACATGTAACGTATAAGTATTATTTGTTTCATCATACTCGTCAGTAAACTCGAGTATTGGTGTACCGGATTGATTGTACCAGTTCTGAAACTGCTTAAAATCACGGTTGTTACTGTCTTCAATGGCTTTGACAAAATCCTCTGTTGTTACTGCCTGCCCATCATGGCGGGAAAAATAACAGTCGGTACCTTTACGAAATCCATCACCACCAACAAGGTTGTGTAACATACGCACAACTTCTGCACCTTTGTTGTATACTGTAACCGTATAAAAATTACTGATTTCGATATACTGAGCAGGACGAATAGGATGAGCAAGCGGACTGGCATCCTGCGCGAACTGATGATTACGCAAGACATTAACATCATCAATCCGTTTTACTGCACGCGAATTAAGGTCGGATGAAAATTCCTGATCACGGTATACAGTAAAACCTTCCTTCAAACTCAACTGGAACCAATCACGGCAGGTAACGCGATTTCCAGACCAGTTGTGAAAATATTCATGTCCGATAATGCTCTGAATGTTATAAAAATCTGCATCAGTCGCCGTTTTCGGGCTGGCCAAAACACAGGATGAATTAAATATATTTAAACCTTTGTTTTCCATCGCGCCCATATTAAAGTCATCAACTGCAACGATCATAAAAATATCCAGATCATATTCACGTCCATAGGTTTGCTCATCCCATATCATTGCCTGTTTTAAACAGGCAAGTGCAAAATCAGTTTTATGACTGTTTCGCTCTTCAACATAAATTCGCAAAACAACTTCTCGACCAGAAACGGTTGTAAATGTATCCTGCTTATTAATTAATTGACCTGCGACCAGAGCAAATAAATAACTTGGTTTTAAACTTGGATCATGCCATTTAACCCAGTGTTTATTATTTTCACTTTCTCCACTCTCTACCAAATTACCGTTAGATAGTAACACCGGGTATTTAGCTTTATCAGCAACCAGGGTAACAGTGAATTCCGACATCACATCCGGACGGTCAGGAAAATAACTGATTCTTCGAAATCCTTCTGCTTCACATTGCGTACACAGCATGGCACTTGAGGC
>Ga0316207_10003397_pt1 | contig 14846 bp, 16 predicted proteins | sample 6weekpyrite_MG_FD_204943 | JGI IMG/M metagenome (GOLD analysis project Ga0316207, IMG submission 204943) | Microbial mat bacterial communities from mineral coupon in-situ incubated in ocean water Damariscotta River, Maine, United States -... | ecosystem: Environmental > Aquatic > Marine >... | reverse complement strand
TGATACAGGATCGCGGTTTTAAAGTGGCCATTGTTACCGATGGTCGTATGTCGGGTGCATCGGGTAAAGTGCCCTCGGCGATTCACGTGACACCCGAGGCGCACGATGCGGGAAATATCGCACGCGTCAAAGATGGCGACATCATCGTACTGGATGTGGATGAAAAATGCCTTGAAATAAAAGTCTCAGCAGAAGAACTGGCAGCACGTGAACTGGCCGAGCCCGATCTCACACACAACCGTTACGGCGTTGGTCGTGAACTTTTTGCCAAAATGAGGCATAGTGTTGGCACTGCCGAAGAAGGTGCCACAATTTTTGATCCAGTAGGTGAAGAACGCGCATGAAAGCTCTCGACTATATGAAAACCTCAGCCATCGTTCCCGTGGTTGTGCTCGACCATGCGAAAGATGCATTGCCTCTGGCAGAAGCTCTGCTGGAAGGGGGCATCAATATTATGGAAATTACCTTGCGCAGCGATGCCGCGCTGGCCAGCATTAAACAGATCGCCCGCGAACTGCCTGAAATGCAGGTCGGTGCCGGTACGGTTCTTAATGCGCAACACATGGTCAGTGTACGAGATATGGGAGGACAATTCAGTTTTAGTCCGGGCATCAGTCTGGAACTTCTTGACTGTGCCAGCGATGAACATATCAGCTTCATTCCCGGCGTTGCTACGGCCAGTGAAATTATGCTGGCCATGCAACATGGCATTGAAGGCTGCAAACTGTTTCCCGCATCTGCCGTGGGCGGGGTAGAACTGCTAAAAGGTTTCGCCGGGCCCTTCGCCGAGATGCAGTTCTGCCCAACCGGTGGCATCAGCCTGAACAATATGAATGATTACCTGGCGCTACCTAATGTGCTCTGTGTCGGCGGAAGCTGGATAGTGCCGAAGCAGAGTGTGGCCGAAGGCAACTTTAAAGCTATCACCGCGTTATGCAAAGAAGCACTCGCTCAGGTGAATCAGTAATGTCACTTCATGGCTAATTTAACTAAATGAGGTGTCAGTTTTTATGGGGTTGACGCCACAGTCGCTTGTTATGAAAAACTGGGCACACTCGTAGAAAACTCACTTGCTCTCTCGTAACTAATTGGCAGGCTACAAAAATTCTGACCTGATGTAATTTGTTTTTGTAAGTTTAATCTGTTTACATCTATGGCATTAGAGAAAAATACATTTAGCGATCTATTTGTAATCCAAGGATTTGCAGATTTTTCAATAGAAAAGCTGGCAGCCGTTAGAAAAACTGTCGCCATAATCATCGACGCTCCTATTTGTGGTGCAACCGTAGCTCCAATTAAGGCAGACGTGATCCCCGCTGGAACAGCAAGTCCTAATGACATTCGATTAAAATGGTAAGCAAGTTGTTTATCAAAGCCTAGTTTTGTCGCTAATGCATGCTGGTAAATGTTTTTCATGCTGATTAAATCAGCATCATCATTTTTTAGCCCATTCATGTAAATAAATAATTCTTTTAAATAATCCCTTTTAATAGAATAAAGGCAGTTGTCATGATCAAAAAGACCAGCAAGCTTGTCCGGTTGGTTTTCCAGCCATTCGGCTTTAACAAATGGCACGTGGTGTTTTTTTAATGTATTTGATGTTATGTAGGATTCATCAAGAAGATTATCAAAGGCTCCACTGCGATTTGTATCGCAATACAGTGGCATGTTCATTTCATTTGAAACAAGTAACGAAAGGTTGTGATGGTATATTTCATTTGCCAACGTCATTGAAATATTTACTTTTGGATCATTTAAAGCCTCTTCTGATCGAAATTTATACCCGAATTTTTCACAGGTAATAACTTCATGTTGCGTCCTGGCGGCTTCTCCTTCTGATTCAATTCTACCAATAGTGTTTTCAATGATTGGAGCAAGAATATCTTTATGCTGACAATCGTAATTTTTTGATTCCATTTTTTCAGCGGTTTCTTTGATAAGACTCAGGTACCCAGCTGTGAGGTCTTTCTTCGGAAAACTTAGTAGAGCATCATGTTTTATAAATAACTTTTCTAGTTTTTCAATATCATTTTTATGTTTCTTGTATTTCCCGTTACTATATAGTTGGTGTCCAATAACACCTTTTGTTTTGGAGTCTTCAATAACTTCAGTCAACGACTGTCCTCTTGACAGAACTTTTACCATTCCATGCTCTATAGCGGCTTCTAAATATTGAGGCTGCTCAACACAAAGCTTTATAAATTCTGGTTGTTGCACCAAATATCCATCATTGATAAGCATGGGGCCGGACATAAGAAGATGCTCGCATAGTATGGATGATATTTTTTGATGTTTATCTCTTTTTCCAGAGTACAAGCTAACCATGTCATCCAACGATCCCATATATGTGGGGGTTTCATACAGTGGATTATCTAAACTCATCAGTTGCTCCCTTCTTAGAATAAATAGGTGTCAGAGATCATTTGAATAAATAGGTGTCAGAGGTCAATTAACTCTAATATTAGGAACAATTAGTCTCTGACACCAATTGATTACATCCTGTAATAGGTTAATCATATTATTTTATATTGATGACTTAAATTAAAAAAATACTGTGTATATCTAACAGGTTAAAATTTACATAACCGTGTTATTTAGGCATAAAACTAAAGGAGCAGGTAGAGTCATCAATAGCAATGAAACAATATCATGTATACCCGGCTCCTTTAGTACGGTGGTTGATAATTAGTCGTCAAGGCGAGTCATATCCTGACCACAGCACATGGGAGATTTAATCATACCATGTCCATCAGGGCATTTAGAAACCTGCACCTTATCACCGTCGTCCGTCTCGATAGTGTCATGATCCAGTGGCTTATCGCAGGTTCCACAGGTCATTGTGCCAATACTCATGCCGCATACTTCACATTTATAAATAGCCATTATGTTATCTCCATTTCGTCATTTGGGTGGGTAGGAATTATCAAGAATATACTAGTTATTGTGAATAACAAGGGGAGAGAAGAATGATCGGTGCGGAAAAGGGCGGGTTCACTCTATCTCAAATATTAGGTAGTGTTAATAAGGTTCCGATTATCGTATTCATGTGTATTACTAACGTTATCATCGAAAATGAGCTGGAACGTTTCATGGGGTAGTCCACTTTTAACTGTGTTATTCCAGTCAATATTATCTATAGTTCCTTGTGTTTTACCAGAGTAGGGTTCTTCATATTAAAAAAATATATCGGAAAAAATTACATCGGTAGGAATATGAGGGAAGCCATGAAGTGTTTTTAGTGTTCTTACCCATAAAAGTAGACCACTCATATAGTGGCTATGAGTGGTCTACTTTTATGGGTAACTTGGCCAGGCAGTGATTAGCTAAGGCGCGCGACGCTTTTTTGCGCGGCACTTAACCCGGTGTTAAGGTATTTACTTTTTAAGTTTAGAATTAATGATCGTGGAGCAAATGTCGAGCATTAAGTCTTGTGCTTTATTGTATTTTATTTCATCAAGTGAATTCTTTATAAGTCTATTTCGTGTATCCAAACTGTCTTGTGACGTAATATTCTGCATTTCATCAATACATGTGCTCATAATATCATCTAGAAATACATCACTAACTAGTTTTTGAACTGTCCCTGACAGTGCAATGATAGACTCCTTGTCCATAGCTGTACTTGAGTTTTCTATTGCTTTACTTGTTGCTTCAGATGTAAGTACTATAGCTTCATTAGAATTGGTAAACATTTGAAGCCATTCATTTACATTTTTCTCAGAAAGTGTGATTTTACTCTGTAAAGTAGATTTTTCACTTAGCAATTTTTTATGGTTCTCACATTTTTCTTTATCTGCTTCATCTTTCGCCACACCATCAGGGCATTTTTCAGTATATTTACCAGACAGTGCATTGCTTGATTCTTTAATTTTATTATCAAGACTGTCAAGATCACCGTTTAGTGATTCAAGCTCTTTTCTCGCTTTATCTAGATTTTCTTTTGACTCAAATGCTTTAGATGTTTGAGCTAATGATGATGTACTACTTAATACCAGTTGTGAAGGTTTGGAAGCACCAGTTAACTGTGATATGGCTATTAGAGTTACCATTGATTTCTGATACTTACTTACCATTTTATAGTATTCTAAGGAACTCAACCCTCCTGCAGCATAGGCTTCACACAATCTATACATTGCATCCCTTAACAATTGTATTGATTCAGTTCTTATCCCGATGGTTCCGCCATTTTCGCTAGTTGTAGATTTAAATGCTGCTGTTAGTTCGTCTGCTTTTGATGCACTAGCTTCAATTGCAGCTGAATACACTGAAAAAATATCGGGGCTTGGCTCGCTACATAGAACTGGATACGTTTTTTCAGTTACAGCTCCGCTACTATCCTTGACTTTTTCGATAACAGTTGAAGATATAAGCAAACGTTGTTTAGCATCAATAGAAATTGCAGATGTAGAATCACTAATTTTAGTATTTCTGTGGATTGAATTAAAATTGGCGCCACAAGAAGTAGTACATAATATTGCCGGTAATATTAATATTTTTATATCCATGGATCGTTCCTTTTTATGTTTTCTCGCATAGCGCCAAGTTACTGGTTCAGTAGTCCGATGATTTTATGATCCTGAAGATCGTTTACATGCTGGGTCACTGAACCGACCCGATTAACTAACTTGAACAGTAAAATGAGCCTGATGCTCGAATTTAGCAAGGATGGGACCAGATGACAAACCTTAATAAAGAGTCAATCCATGTGAATGTAGGTGCTCATGTCGGTAAGTATGAATTATCTCAGGTGGCTCACAAGCGTAAAATACGGTGTGTTCGTGAAGCCACTGAGAATCAGACCCTTTGCAGGTGCGCTTGAGCAGTATGCGATAATCGATAAACCCGAGGCTGAGCTGATTGTAGAATTTGCCTTTAGCGAACGCACTGATGTCACGCCTGAAAAGTGCAAAATTTACTGGCGATCAAGCACTTAAGTGCGCGTCGTCGGCAGTTGATGACGATGAGAACACAGGAAATGAATCGAGTTCATATCATGGATATATCACTGGAAGTCTCGTGTAAACGCATTGTTCGTTACTGCATCAGGAAATAAGCGTATAGAAATACGCCTGGCGAAGCACGTAGAAGAACGGGTGGAATTGACAGAGAAGCAGATTATCCTAAAAAGTGCACCGGGTGTAGGTGATATCCTGGTGTATACCTTGCTGACTGATCTGTCAGAGCTTGGCAGCCTTAATCGTAAAGATGTGTGTGCGCTGGTCGGCGTTGCAGCCATCAATCATCACAGTGGAAAATGAAAGGCAAGCGACGTATACAGGGAGGGCGTTATCCTGCGCGTACGATTTTATATATGGTAATACTCACTGCAACGCAATGTAATCCGATGATCAAGGTCTTTTATCAACCGTACGTGGCACAAGGTAACCATAAATAAAATAGCGATTACAGCGTGTATGAGAGAGTTTATTAGCATGCTCAATGCGATGGTGAGAGACAGGTGTGAATGGGTTTATTAATTATTATTTACTGGAGTTGATGTCATCGTCGCTTGTTATGCATTCTTCTCCACTTAAAAACAACCTTCCGCTAAAATTAGCTTACTTGTTGTGCTCTTATGACGTATTGCAAACAAAGATTGCGCTTCAGGGTCTTCTAAAAATTCTTTCGCTTTTTGTTTCGACGGAAATTCAAGAACCACTAGATTCTCCGGTTGCCAGTCACCTTCCATCACTTCTGGTTTTGTACCCTGAACGATATACCGGCCACCGTGTTTTTTAATAAAATCGGGTATTTTTTCGATATATTCCATAAAGCTTTCAATGTTTTGGATTGATAAATCCAATATAAGATATCCATTCATAATTTAATCTCCTAGATATTTAAATCGTGTCTCTTGTATGCTGATGTTACCCAAGAAAAGTAGACACAACTTTATGCGCATTTCTCGTAATATTTATGTTCATAATTGTTGGGGATTTTATAACGTAAATAGGTGAAACGTAAATAGGTGTCAGAGATCAATTAACTCTAATGTTAAACGTAAATAGGTGTCAGAGATCAATTAACTCTAATGTTAGGAACAATTAGTCTCTGACACCAATTAATTTTATTTTTCCTAAACCAAAACAAAGTCAACTAATTGATTTATGTCTTTTCCTATTCTATCAGGTACAACACCCATCTTTTCAATAGGTTTCCCCAGTCGATTAATCCAAATTGTTGGATAACCAAACCATTCAGCTCCTGCTGCGTCCCACCCGGCAAAAGCCGCAAAAGCTATGTTTTCTTTTGGGAGATCGAAAGCTTCTACACCCATTTGATACGCTAGAGGACTCGGTTTGTAGGCTTGAACTCTATCTGTACTAAGATAAAATTCAAAAAAGTCCTCTATACCTGAATTCTTGGCATTTCGTTTGAGCATTTCTTCAGTGAAATTCGACAGAAATGCGAGCCTAATGTTATTTCTTTTAAATTTTAGCAGAGCTGAATTAACATCTGACCAAGCTTTTAAATTTAGCCAGGCTTCCATTAGTATTTTCTTGTCATTAGATGACAAGTTGATCTTTAAACTATCTGCTGAGAATAGAAGTGCGTCATCAATCACAGCATAGAAATTTTTATAATTTTCTCCCGCTGTACGCAACCATGTATAACCAAATATTTTTGTAAACCACAATTTAGCTAATCTTTTTCCCTGCTCTGGAAATAACATATTTGACATGGCGAAAATAGGCCTCGGGTCAAAGATAGGAAAGCCATCAAAAGCAATCGCTTTTATATTGTTTTTTTTGACCTGAGCCAGTAAGGACGATGAAAATAAACTAGAAACTGCGCCCCCGATCATAAATTTAGTAAATTCCCTGCGATCTAATGACATGAATATTCTCCTAAGTATTTATTGTCTATATAGTAGATGGCGCAGAGCGTAATTTATTCCAAAATTGATACTTTGATATATACAGCGCGTTCTAATTCGCGAGAAAGGGGACGCTACCCTTTGATCGCGAGAAAGGGGACGCTACCCTTTGAGAGCGAGAAAGGGGACGCTACCCTTGATAAAGGGGACGCTACCCTTTATTCCTAAAAAGGGTTTCCGCTCGTTTGTTCGGTGGAGAAAGGGGACGCCGGTGGAGAGGGGAGAAAGGGGACGCTACCCTTTGAAAGTGAGAAGAGAAAGGGGACGCTACCCTTTATTCCTCATGTACAGGCCTGCCCTGCGGCTGAAACCGCAAGGAACGCCCAGACAGTTTTTCAAGCTTCTTGATGAATTGCTCTGTACCGCATGGCAATCCTTTTTCTATATTTCGTCTGATAATACTAAGATCACTCTCTTCATCACCTTCAGCGAGACACAGACCAGTTATCAACTTGGTCAGTTAGCTTTTTCCATTTAGTCAGTGTGCTTAATGCAGTGTCTTCTCTCAATCCACAGTGCGGAGAAAGGGGGAGAAAGGGGACGCTACCCTTTATTCCTCATGTACAGGCCTGCCCTGCGGCTGAAACCGCAAGGAACGCCCAGACAGTTTTTCAAGCTTCTTGATGAATTGCTCTGTACCGCATGGCAATCCTTTTTCTATATTTCGTCTGATAATACTAAGATCACTCTCTTCATCACCTTCAGCGAGCCACACAGACCAGTTATCAACTTGGTCAGTTAGCTTTTTCCATTTAGCCTGTGTGCTTAATGCAGTGTCTTCTCTCAATCCACAGTGACCCGCCGCGCTCGACCAGGGATAAAGTTCCGCTTTACGCACCATCTGCGCCCGCACAGGATTTCGCTCAACATAACGTATAGCTGACCACATATAGCGTTCATCCATGGGTGATGAGAAATAACGTCCCTGCCAGAAATGACCTTTCCACTTATTTCGTTTATTAATGCGTTGCGCATAACGCATATGAAGTGGTTTGAGCACTTGTTGTAAACTTTCTTCTGTACCCGGCACCGCGACAAGATGTATATGGTTCGTCATCAGGCAGTAAGCAAGTATCTCCAGCTGGTGTTCTTTGCTGTAGTACTGCAACCATTCGAGGTAGGTTTGATAGTCTTCGTCTTCAAAAAATACATCTTCCCGCCGATTGCCTCTTTGGGTGAGATGATGGGGTACGTTGGCAAATACTGTTCTGGCTAACCTTGGCATGGCATATCCTTATGCTGCTATGTTTGAGTGGTGGTGATTCTATAGAAACAGGTAGCCTAATGGCAAGATTTATACCTGAGTCATTTTATTTAAAGGGTAGCGTCCCATTTTCCTTTAGCGTCCCATTTTCCTTAGAGATCCGTAAATAGGTGTCAGAGATCAATTAACTCTAATATTAGGAACAATTAGTCTCTGACACCAATTAATTTAGCCAATCGAATGGCCTGTTTTTACTATTAGGTGATAATCCTTTCACTACTCACATTGCCCTTGCTTATATTTTATTACCTCTGGATCTGCGCAAGCAGTGCAGCCAGTAGCATAGGTTTTTTCTTCAATAGATGAGCAAGGAGTAGTAACACATACAATACCTGTATATTTTGTGGCGCATACTGGGTTGTACTCTCTAGTACACATTTCAGGTCTTGGTTCTTTGCACGTTATAAATAGATTATTATCTGTATGTTGCTTTTCAGCTTCGTTTGTTACGGAGACAGAACATGACATACAGAAAAACGTAACACCCATGATTATCAGGTTATTTAATTTATTCATGACTTGGCTTATGTGATTAGTAAATAGGTAGTAAATAGGTGTCAGAGATCAATTAACTCTAATATAAGGAACAATTAGTCTCTGACACCAATTAACTTGACACAAATTAACTCGCGATTATCAAATCACACTTCATATATTGTTGATGCAACCTTACCGCCGTGACCGGTCCAATCTGTATGGAAGAACTCACCGCGCTTACTGTCGAGGCGTTCATAGGTGTGTGCACCGAAGTAATCGCGTTGAGCCTGCAACAGATTTGCTGGCAGGCGTTCGCTGCGGTAACCATCGAAATAGGCCAGCGCTGATGAAAATGCCGGTGCAGGAATACCATTTTCAACGGCGAGCACTACCGCTTTACGCCAGCCTGTCTGCGCCGATTTAAGCGCCTCGGTAAAGAACGCGTCAAGCGCCAGGTTCTCCAGCTCAGGGTTATTATCATAAGCCTCTTTAATATTACCCAGAAAGGTACTGCGAATAATACAACCACCACGCCACATCAATGCAATCTCACCGTAGTTAAGGCTCCAGCCATATTCTTTTGCGGCTTCTTTCAACAACATGAAACCTTGCGCATAGGAAATGATTTTTGATGCATAGAGTGCATCACGCAGTGCATTTATCGCTTGTGTTTTTTCTGCAGAGCCCTCTACTGGAGGCGAAATTTCTGGGCCTGAACTGAGTATGGCTGATGCTCGTACACGTTCATCTTTTAATGACGATAGCACACGTGCGAACACCGACTCACCGATCAGGGTTAAGGGCACGCCCAGATCAAGTGCGCTAATACCCGTCCATTTACCGGTACCCTTCTGGCCCGCCGTGTCCAGTATCTTATCTACCAGCGGCTCGCCGTCTTCATCCTTCATCGCCAGAATATCTTTGGTGATGTCGATCAGGTAAGAATCGAGCACACCGGTATTCCACTCTTTAAACACTTCATGCATCTGATCACAGCTCATGCCCAGAACATTTACCATCAACGAATAAGCTTCGCAGATTAGCTGCATATCACCGTATTCGATACCGTTGTGTACCATCTTCACAAAATGACCGGCGCCATCCTGCCCTACCCATTGGCAACAGGGCTCACCATCAACTTTTGCAGAAATCGCCTGAAAAATGTCTTTAACCAGCGGCCATGCTTCGGGGTCACCACCAGGCATGATGGATGGACCCGTACGTGCGCCTTCTTCACCACCGGAGACACCGGTACCGATAAAACGCAGACCTTTTTCCTGTAGAAAAATCGTACGCCGTGTTGTGTCGGGGTAGTGTGAATTACCCCCATCGATGATGACATCACCCGGCTCAAGTAACGGTATTAACAACTCGATAAAGCTATCCACCACATCTCCGGCTTTTACCATGAGCATCACTTTGCGCGGTTTTTCCAGCGATTCCACCAGCTCTTGCATACTGTGGGTGCCGATAATACTCGTGCCTTTTGCCGGCCCGTTGATGAAGTCATCCACCTTGCTGGTGGTACGGTTGAACACCGCAACACGATAGCCATGATCCGCCATATTTAAAACCAGGTTCTGCCCCATTACTGCAAGGCCGATTAGACCTATATCTGCTTTATCTTTCATATGAATTCTCGGTTGTTATCTGTGTAAGTATCATAATCATTGATTCATGTTAAGTTTTTTTATATCTAACAACAAATCCGGGTAAACTGGCAAGGCCAGAACCAGCTAACCATAAGGATGGTGCTATCGGAACAGGTGTAAAGTTTAATTGGAAAGCTAAATCAATGTCATTATTGCTACCCCATGATGAAGTAGATAATTTGGAAAAATCATCTTTGGGAAAGGGGGGGTGCTACCCTTTATTCTATACCTGAGCCATTCTATTTAAAGGGTAGCGTCCCGTTTTTCCTATGATCCGCCATATTTAAAACCAGGTTCTGCCCCATTACTGCGAGGCCGATTAGACCTATATCTGCTTTATCTTTCATATGAATTCTCGGTTGTTATCTGTGTAAGTATCATAATCATTGATTCATGTTAAGTTTTTTTATATCTAACAACAAATCCGGGTAAACTGGCAAGGCCAGAACCAGCTAACCATAAGGATGGTGCTATCGGAACAGGTGTAAAGTCTAATTGGAAAGCTAAATCAATGTCATTATTGCTACCCCATGATGAAGTAGATAATTTGGAAAAATCATCTTTGGGAAAGGGGGGCTACCCCTTATTCTATACCTGAGCCATTCTATTTAAAGGGTAGCGTCCCGTTTTCCTACGTTTTCCTCCCGTTTTCCCCATCAGCCGCGCATTTGTAGCGAAGCAGAGCGTAGCGGAAAATGCGTTGGCTGGATGTGATTGTTAGCCAGCAGTGCAACTACATCATGTAGGTAGTTTTGAATAATATGGCTTTTTCTAACTTGAGACGATCCATAGAGGTTTGGGCTAGTAATATGCTTAATGATTAAATCATGATCCGTGTGAGTAAGGCCATTTGCTCTTGCAATAAGATAAACACCTTCAAGGCTTCTTAGTCTTTCATATGGTGAATTGTATTTCCGACTTTTTAATGCGCTAAAATCCTCGCCTAATTCAGGAGAATCATTAACACTATCTAATTCAATAGAGAACGCCTCTCCCAATACACCTAACCAGATATTGATGGCTTGAATGGTATTCGCAGGGATTGTTCTATTCGACCGATATGCAGCTTTAGCCTCTCGGAGAATATGTAAATAGTGAAAATCTGATTCAGTAATTCCAAAATATCTAGCCACCGCTACTTCCAAGGACTCTAACCCGAAAGCAATAATATTTTTTGTGGCTAATGATTTGATCAACAAATCACGTGATATGCAGAAGAGGAAATCTGCTTTCCATGCACTAAGCTCAAGACTACTGTTCCATCCAGATATAAATCTAACGCTCTCAGTGCAACGCTCAATTTCCCTTGGCGAAGGCGGGGTTAACTCACAGGAGCATAGAAATCTGGATAGTTTGCAATCTGAGTCTATTAATATATTGGCCTCTTTCTTTAAGTGTTGAATGAATAGAGAACCTTGCTTTTGCATGTGTAGTAACTGCGAGGGATACAGCAAAGTCACACTATAGCCCTTCTCGCTATAACTGGCATATAGTTTAGAACGACTGTTGTTACTACAAATTATGAGCAAGTCACGATCACTAAACTGATCTGATGTACTTCTGCTTATTGAGCCAAATTCTGCAATTGCAAACATATTACCTAGACCTCAATGCACGGTTTGTGACTGCTGCTAAGAATATTGATATTACAACAAACCCAGATAGCGCCTGAAAAGTAACAAACAATTTCCCAAAGGAGGTTACTGGGGTTATATCACCAAAGCCCAGTGTTGTAATTGTAATACACGTAAAATATATGGAGTCGATTATCGTAAACTCTGCGTACTGATCAAATATCAAGCCACTAAGAATATAGTTTAGGAAGGAAAAGAAAGTAATCACTATTAATAGCAGTCTAAGTACACGCATCGTTCTCAGACCATATCCTGAGACAAAGTCTGATAACATATGCCCTGACTTTTTCAAAAAAAATGACTTCTTATCAATCAGATTTCTGTTTTTTTGTGATTCTAAATGAGCATGTTCAGCTCTTTTCATCCGGTAAAGGCTTTCAACCGCGTGTACTGGCTGATGTTCCTCTGATGCATTCCTATATAATGAATGGTAAAGGTCTATGGCAATATTAGTGTCATTCTTTAAGTCAAAATTATTCTCAAATGAGAGCGGATCAAATAAACACTCACGTATTCTGACCTTGGATGTATTTGTCTCAGAGAAAGAGCAGTCTGTAAATTCACATTTAGTAAGAGAGGCGCCAATAAAAAGGCAATGTTGAAATTTGCACCTCACGAAACGGACATGCTCTATATCAGTGTCTTTGAAAGAAACATCAATAAATTCCTTTCCCGTAAATACAAGTGGGTGACGGTTTTCACTTTTGAATGATTCTGGATAGTAAAGAAGATTCTTCCAAACACCATCGACTTCGCGCCTAAGAAACTCTGATAGAGAATCTATCCGTTCACCAGTAATTTTAAAATCGTTTGCGGCCATATCTTTTTTTCTTGGTTAACGTTTTTCTAACCCGTACGCCGCAGCGGTGCTTGGTTTTGTGCTAAATAGCACAAAACAAGTGCCGCGGAGGTGGGTCGGGTTAAGCTGATTGTTAGAACATGTTTGCATATAAATTTTAACATGCATATATGTATTGTAGTGCCGGTATAGATACTGCCGTTAAAAACAAAATATAAGGAACGATATATGAAGTAAATCCTGTGTTTTTGAAACACGCAAGAAATAAAGCGATTACAATTATAAATACACCAAAGAACCAGTTTAGCCTCAGCTCTTCTTCTTGAATTGTATGATACGAGTATGTGTTGTCTTCTGTGTTTTTCTCAAATCTGTCAACAAGTGAATAATGAATAGTCCACTTTAGTAATTTTATTTCCACTCTACCTAGAATATACCCATTGCTTTCTTCGTAGGACAATTTAGTTCTATTGGTTACATAAAGGATTATTAATTTCCTTAGATCAGTAAAGAGAACTTGCTCTATATCGTTTGAAACGGCTGAGCTTGCCTTTGTTTTATGTGTTTGCCAATATCGCAACAGAAACCAGAAAAGCATTAACCACGCAAAAATAGCAAGTAATTCAGGCTTGCCAAAAGCTAAATTTACCACTTGAATTTTTACTTGATCATTAACGAAGTGGCCGCCAGCAGAGAAGTAAAGAATAAACCCAATAGATGACAGCATTAAATTTCGTCGTTCTGCATCTGAATCCTGGATAGCCATTGTGCTCCTTAGTTATTGTTTGTTCTAACTTTGATATATACAGCACGCCATAATTAACCTGCATATCAAGCGCGGTATATTCTGGTTGTAATTTTTTTGTTTTCTTATTAGTTGTGATTTATCAGTAACTTATCACATGCACGGAATAATACCCACTGAAAATACTGCCATATAATCAGATGCTAATTTTTGCTTGCACCACAGGGTTATCACTCTAGTCTGGTAATTTATGTGTATGCCATGTTCGTTTTCGCGGTTTTTTATGTCTGGCTATAGTTCCAATTTTTTTCAGAACACCTATTATTCATCCGCATAATTTCATACTCGAAACCTGTACAATCCATGCCATGAATAATTTAGCAGAATCATTACCCCTTCAGGCTGCCGTGGTTAGCGCGCGCCAGCTTAATAAAACCTATGGCTCCCATGTAGCGGTGAAAGGGGTGGATTTCGATATTCCCCGTGGCCAGTGCTTTGGCTTTTTAGGCCCGAATGGGGCCGGTAAAACCACCACCTTGCGAATGATTCTCGGCTTAACACCTTCCAGTGGCGGTTCACTTACGGTATTTGGCAAGGCGATACCCGAGCATGCACGTGAGGTGCGTAAGCTCATTGGTATTGTGCCGCAGGCGGATAATCTCGATCCTGATTTCAGTATTGAAAAAAACCTGGAAATTTACGCCTCCTATTTTGGCCTGTCATCTGCGCAGGCTCGCCCGCGTATTCAGCATTTGCTGGCGTTTGCTTCGCTCACTGATCGTCGCCATGAAAAAACCGAGCATCTGTCCGGGGGTATGAAACGCCGTTTAACCATTGCCCGTGCACTGATTAATTCGCCTGAGCTGGTGGTGCTTGATGAACCCACTACCGGGCTCGACCCACAGGCGCGGCATGTGATCTGGGGGCGGCTGAATGAATTGCGTGACCAGGGCACAACCTTAATTTTAACCACGCATTATATGGAAGAGGCCGAGCGCCTGTGTGATCAGCTGGTGATTATGGATCAGGGGCGGATTCTTGATTGCGGCACACCGCGTGAACTGATTAGCCGCCATGTGGAATCCGAAGTGATTGAAGTGCGCGGCGAAGCCAGCCAGCGTTTACAGGTGATGGCAGAGCAGGCGAACTGCCGTGTGGAAAAAATGGGCAGCAGTTTGTATTGCTATACGGAGCATGTGGATGAGCTACTGGCGAAATTAAAATCAGAAGCAGGCTTAACCTTTATGCACAGGCCCAGTGGTCTGGAAGATGTGTTTCTTAAACTCACCGGCCGGGAGTTACGCGACTGATGAATAACTGGCGATTACCTAAAATACGTGTGGGTGCGCTGGCGGTGTTGCGGCGTAATTTTCTGGTGTGGCGCAAACTGATTATTCC
>Ga0316207_10003396_pt1 | contig 14858 bp, 12 predicted proteins | sample 6weekpyrite_MG_FD_204943 | JGI IMG/M metagenome (GOLD analysis project Ga0316207, IMG submission 204943) | Microbial mat bacterial communities from mineral coupon in-situ incubated in ocean water Damariscotta River, Maine, United States -... | ecosystem: Environmental > Aquatic > Marine >... | reverse complement strand
AGAAAAAAACGGTTAAAAAGAAGCCTACCAAGAAGAAAACAGCCAAGAAAAAAGTAACCAAGAAAAAATCAAGTAAGAAAAAACCAGCGACTAAAAAGAAAACTACCAAGAAGAAAGTCGCCAAGAAGAAAGTCGCCAAGAAAAAAGTGACTAAGAAAAAGGCCAAGAAGAAAGTCGCCAAGAAAAAAGTGACTAAGAAGAAGGCCAAGAAGAAAGTCGCCAAGAAGAAAGTCGCTAAGAAAAAGGCCAAGAAGAAAGTCGCCAAGAAAAAAGTGACTAAGAAAAAGGCCAAGAAGAAAGTCGCCAAGAAAAAAGTGACTAAGAAAAAGGCCAAGAAAAAAGTGACTAAGAAAAAGGCCAAGAAAAAAGTGACTAAGAAGAAGGCCAAGAAAAAAGTGACTAAGAAGAAGGCCAAGAAAAAAGTGACTAAGAAGAAGGCCAAGAAGAAAGTCGCCAAGAAAAAAGTGACTAAGAAAAAGGCCAGGAAGAAAGGCCGTAGGCGTTAGCCTGATAAAGAGCCGACCTGAATAGGTCGGCTTTTTTTATTGAACATTTTCGAATAGAATTTTAAATTATAGGCGATTTAATTTTGCTAGTATTTTTGGATTAATCATGGCTACGCCAGTATAGTAATATCGTTATTGCAATAACGTTTTCGTAATAATTAAAGACTCGAAATCAGAATGCAGACCGAAAAAAATTCACCAAAATTAAAGCGTGTCGTTAATTTACCTTACCTAATCTTATATGGCCTGGGAACGATCCTTGGTGCCGGTATTTATATCCTGATAAGTAAGGTAGCATTTCACGCCAACATTTTTACCCCTTTATCTTTTCTTATTGCAGGGCTTGTTATTGCCTTTACGGCTTTTGTGTATGCAGAACTTTCAGGACGATTTCCCAAAAGCGCTGGTGAAGCGGCTTATGTATCGAAAGCATTTAATCACTCCGGGTTGACGTTTATCATTGGTATTCTGATTGCCGCAACAGGTATTGTTTCTGCGGCAACGATAATCAGTGGTTTTACCGGTTATTTTAATATCTTTTTTAATATTGAACCGGCCTATGCTGAAACCGTTCTGGTTATGCTGTTAGGACTAATAGCATTCTGGGGAATATCAGAGTCCGTCAAAATAGCATCGTTAATGACGGTGATCGAAATAGTTGGTTTGTTACTGGTTATATTTGTATCTCTGGACGATGTTTCATTTGCTACATTCTCAACGACTGACACTGATTTTAGTCTGAGTATTATTGCAGGGATCTTCACGGGTGCTTTTCTGGCGTTTTACGCCTTTATTGGTTTTGAAGATATGGTGAATATTGCTGAAGAAGTGGTTGAGCCCGAGAAAAATATGCCAAAGGGCATTATCATTGTATTAGTTGTTTCAACAATTTTTTATTTATTCGTCGCGATAGTTGCCGTATTTGCGATGCCGATGGATGATTTACTGAAAAGTACTGCACCTTTCTCTGATATTGTGGCCAGAAATAGTGATGTACCGGTAGCGATCATTACACTGATAAGCTTATTTGCGGTAGTGAATGGCGCGTTGATACAGATTATTATGGCATCCAGACTATTGTACGGTATGTCCAGGCATAAAGTGTTGCCTGAATTTTTAACCTCTATCCATCCTGTTACCCGTGTGCCACATAAAGCAACTCTGGTTGTTTCAATTATTATTTTACTGTTAACGCTGTTATTCGATCTGGAAAGTCTGGCTAAACTAACCAGTTATATAGTCGTCATTGTATTTATAACAATGAGTATAACGCTTATTGTCATTAAACGAAGAGAACAGCAACAAAATATTATCTATGAAGGTTTCAGTATTCCTGTTGCTATCCCCTGGTTAGGATTGTTTATGCTGTCAGGTTTTCTTCTTGTTCAGTTTATTTAATTTATCGAGCCATTCTGACGGGTAGCCGTCTGGCCCCCCAGTGACCGGGTTTTTCTTCAAAGACACCCGCAAGCTTACTACCACAATTAAGACAATTTGCATGTTCGTCCAGGTGCCATTGTCCCAGTTCGTACCAGTCTCGTTCAATTAATAAACTGCCACAGTGGTGACACCAGGTACTATCAGCATCACGGTTATGTACATTACCTACATAGGCGTAATGTATTCCCGTTTTAATTGCTATTTCTCTTGCCATAGTGAGCGTTTCTGGTGGCGTTGATAGGGTATCCCGCATTTTAAAATCGGGGTGAAAGGCACTAAAGTGCATGGGGGTATCGGCACCTAAATGCTCAACGACCCATTCGCACATTTCGGTTAATTCTTTTTCTGAATCATTTTCACCGGGTATAATCAATGTGGTTGTTTCCAGCCAACAGTTTGTTTCGTGCTTGATGTATTTTAAAGTATCCAGGACTGGTGCAAGATGACTGCCGGTTATTTTGTGATAAAAGCGATCTGTAAAAGCTTTTAAGTCAACGTTGGCAGCGTCCATCCATTGATAAAATTCGGTGCGTGGTTCTGGACTAACATAACCGGCGGTAACGGCAACGGTTTTAATATCTCTGTCGCGGCAGGCTTTCGCAACGTCAATGGCATATTCATGAAAGATAACCGGATCATTATAGGTAAAGGCGACACTGCGGCAATCGTAGTGAGCTGCAGTGCTGGCAATATTTTCAGGCATAGCTGCATCAGCCAGCGTATCCATTTCCCGTGATTTACTTATATCCCAATTCTGGCAAAATTTACAGGCAAGATTGCAACCGGCGGTGCCAAACGAAAAAACAGGTGTGCCAGGTAAAAAATGATTCAGCGGTTTTTTTTCTATAGGATCGATGCAAAAACCACTTGAACGGCCATACGTTGTTAAAACAATTTCATCATTCTGGTTTGCGCGAACAAAACATAATCCCTGTTGTCCATCATGTAACTTGCATTCACGAGGGCATAGATCGCACTGTAACCGGCCGTCTTCCAGGCGATGCCAGTACTTGGTTTTTACTGTGAATGGATCTGCCATGTGTTTACCTATATGTATTTAATATATGGGCACTTAAACACTATTGCAAGTGAGAAAATCGACACTATTATATTAGTATAGAGATAAGCAATATTGAGACTTATCCATGAGGGATGAGAAAAATGAAACAGATACGATACCCGGCCGTTGCAGGTATGTTTTATCCGGCGGACAAACAAGTTTTAAAACAGGATATTCATCGTTATCTTAAACAATGCCAAATGGCAAGCGATACAAATATTGTACCCAAGGCAATAGTAGTTCCGCATGCAGGTTATGTTTACTCTGGTTCGGTAGCTGCTTCAGCCTATCAGTATTTACAACCGTTAAAAGGTAAAATTAAACGGGTTGTATTGTTGGGCCCATCTCATCGGGTTGCTTTTAAAGGCCTGGCTGTGCCAGGCAGTGAATATTTTAAAACGCCATTGGGTGAGATCATTCTCGATAAACAGGCAATAGCCGGTTTACTTGAATTACCACAAGTCGTTGAATCTAATTATGCCCATGAAGAAGAGCATAGCCTGGAAGTGCAACTACCCTTTTTGCAGGAAGTGCTTGATGACTTTAGTCTCGTTCCGGTTGTTATAGGCGATGCAGATAGATATGAAGTTGCTGAAGTAATCAAACACCTGCTCTTGGGACATGAAGAAGAGACTGTACTGGTGATAAGCAGTGACCTGAGTCACTATCATACATACGAAGAAGCAACACGTATGGATAGAGCGACCAGTGAAGCAATTGTTAATTATAAACCTGAGCTGATCCAGTATGACGATGCCTGTGGGCGTAATGGAATCAAAGGTTTGTTAACAATAGCTGAAGAAAGAAATTTAAAAGCAGATATTGTCGATTTGCGTAATTCCGGCGATACCGCGGGTTCCAAAGATCGTGTTGTAGGTTATGGAGCTTATGTCTTCCATTAGTTTATCTAAAGAAGAACGCCAAACCTGTTTGTCAGTCGCACGAGACTCTATCCTGTATGGCCTACAACAGGGTTGTGCATTAAAGTTGGATATAAAAGATTATTCATCCAACTTGCAACAACAACGGGCAAGCTTTGTTACTTTACATAAAAACGGTCAACTACGAGGATGCATTGGAGCACTTGAAGCCAGTCAGCCACTGATTGTCGATATTTCAGAACATGCATATGCTGCTGCATTTAAGGACCCTCGTTTTAATCCTGTTAGCGATGCAGAACTGTCGTTATTGGATCTGGAAATATCCATTTTAAGTGCAGCAGAAGTTGTAGAGTTTAGTAGCGAGCAGGATTTACTGGGGAAAATTAAACCGGGTGTTGATGGTTTAATATTAGAATCCGGGTATAACCGGGGTACTTTTTTACCTTCGGTCTGGCAACAGTTACCGGATGAAAAAGAATTTTTACAGCACTTAAAACTTAAAGCAGGACTGGATAAAAACTGGTGGTCGGATAAGGTAAAAATTAGTCGTTATGAGACTTTTTCTTTTACCAGTTAAAATACCCACCTAACGCATATTGTGGATAAAGCGCTCCAGCCACATGGCCACCTTACTCCAGAACCATTCACGAATACGTTGTTGACGGGAACGACTTTCCCATATTGCCGGATCAATTTGTTTAGCATCTTTAAATCCTTGCTCAAAAAAAGCGTTTAACTGTTGGGCAAGCTGGTTCGATTGAATTTCGATATTTAATTCCAGATTAAATTTCTGGTTCCATTTGTCGAGGTTACTGGAGCCAATACAAACCCATTCATCGCAAAGTATCGCTTTGGCATGTGTAAAGCGTGGTTGGTATTCGTATATTTTTATTTTGTTTTTAAGTAGTCGACTATAAAGTTGTCGTGCAACCTGACTTATCCATGGGTGATCCGAATTTGTCCCAGGCAATAAAAGCCTGACATCACATCCACGATAAGCGGCAAGCTTTAAATGTTTCTTTAATTTCCGTGTCGGTACAAAATAAGGGGTGGTGATCCATACTTTGTTAGCTGATTTTTTTGTAGCATGAATAATGGCGCGTTGAATTTCGTTGTGGTACCAGGAATGAGATGTTAACAGACGGGCCTGTTTATCATTCAAGTTTAAGTTACTGGTGTTGATACTTTCTATTTGCGTGGCAGGATTGTTTGTTGAAAAATATTTTTGTTTATAAAAGATCAACGAACAATCCTGCACGATTGGGCCATTCATCTTAATCACCAGATCACGCCAGCTTTGAATATGTTCAGACGGAAAATTATAATCGTCACTAATACCGGCACCACCAAGAAACGCAGTAGTCTTATCGATTATTAACAGCTTGCGATGATCACGGTATAAAAATTTAATTAAATGATGCTTTTTTAAAGGATTGAACATGTAAATTTTAATACCATGATCAATCATTTTTTCTCTTTCCTGAATACTTAAGCCTCTGGAACCATAAGCATCAAGAATGATATGAACCTTAACATTTCGATCTCTTGCCTGTAGCAAGGCCTGAATAAATCGGTTTGAAGTCAGGCTGGTTTCAAAAATATACTGAATAATGCAAATACTGGATTGAGCATTTTCAATTGCATTTAACATGTCGGGAAAGAATTGATTTCCTTCACTTAAAATCTGGAAGTGATTATTATTACTGGGAGGGTAGTTATATTTATAGTGTCTATAACGTTGGCTTTTCTGTTTGATTGAGTTGATTATCCGTTGAGGCATTTCATCCTCTGCTTATTATTGGTGTGTGAAAACAAGTTTCTGCTGATGACAGGAAAGCGTGATGCTACCATTTAAAAACTCCACCAGTTGTTGCCCTGCAATTTTATTTCGCCAGCCGGATAACAGTGCAATAGATTCTCCTGATACCAGCCATTTTTCCAGATCCTTTCTCGAGCATAGCATAGTCGTTGATATTTTTTCCTTGCTTGCAGCCAGGCGTATCATCGCCATCATACAGTCAATTAAGGCATCCTGTTGGGTTGTGGTTTTGGTAAATTTAGGTAAAGTCGGCCAACTTTCCTGGGGTCGTTGAAGTCCAAATTTTATTACTTCGAGTATTTTCTTCCCTGAATTTTTGATAGCACCTTCATTTAAGCCGCGTGTTTGTGTCAGACCCTGTGTATTAGTGGGTTGATGTTGCGCCAGGCTAATTAGAATATCATCACTCAGAATCCACTTTCGAGGTTTGTTTGATTCGGCTGCTTTTTGTTCCCGCCAGCCGGCTAGTTCCTGTAAGACGGCACGTTGCAAGCCGTTAAGTTTGTTATGACCTTTCACTTTGCGCCACATTTTATCAGCGGCCAGTTCAAAGGTATTATTATCACTTAAATATTGAAAGTCATCCGTTAACCACTCAAGGCGGTTTTGAGTTGCCAGTTTTTCATGGATAATGTTGTATATTTCCCTTAAGTAAATAACATCATTAATGGCGTATTCCAGTTGCTCGCGACTTAATGGTCGTTGTGTCCAGTCAGTTCGCGCATACTTCTTATCAAGTGTTACTTTTAATATTGATTTTACCAGGTTAGCGTAGCCAATCTGGTCGGCATGGCCAAGTAAAGTGGCAGCAATCTGCGTATCAAAAACGGGTTCGGGCGCAGTGTTACGAAGGTTATAAAAAATCTCCAGATCTTGTCTGGCTGCGTGGAAAACTTTGATTATGTTATGGTCAAAAATAATATTCAGAAAAATATCCAGATTGGAAATGGTCAGAGGATCGATACAAGCCAGCGTATCGGTGGTGGCTACCTGAATTAAACATAAAACCGGTGAGTAGGTTTTTTCACGAATAAATTCGGTATCAATAAATATAACGGTACTATCCTTAATCGTCTCACAATATGATTGTAGTTCGGTATCATTATCAATATATAAATAGTTATGATTAGAGGTGGTCTGATAGGATGTTGACATAGTCTTTCTTTCGATATTTTAAATAATGGGATATAGTTATTAGTTGACAATAAGATACGTCAATTATCACACATTTGTTCTTATACATACTAGGAGTGAGCTTGCATATTCATATATTGGGGATTTGCGGTACATTTATGGGGGGGATAGCCACGCTGGCACGCGCCCTGGGTTATAAAGTTACCGGCAGCGATCTTAATGTTTACCCACCAATGAGTACCATGCTCGAAGAGCAGGGTATCGAAATTATTCAGGGTTTTGATGTTGCGCAGCTAAAACCTGCTGCAGATATCGTTATTATTGGTAATGCACTGTCGCGCGGTAACCCGGCAGTTGAGTATGTCTTAAATAATAATATTCCCTATATCTCCGGCCCTCAGTGGTTAGCAGAAAATATTTTACAATCGCGTTGGGTTTTGGCAGTAGCCGGCACCCACGGTAAAACGACAACGAGTAGTATGCTCGCCTGGATTTTACAGGCAAATGGTATGAAGCCCGGTTTTCTCATTGGTGGTGTTGCGAATAATTTCACAGTTTCTGCAAGTTTAGGTGAATCTGATTTTTTTGTTATCGAAGCGGATGAGTATGATACGGCATTCTTTGATAAACGCTCCAAGTTTGTTCATTACCACCCAAGAACGGTTATTCTGAACAATCTTGAATATGATCATGCTGATATTTTTCCGGATATTGATGCAATAAAAAAGCAGTTTCATCATTTAATCAGAATCGTTCCTGAAAATGGTTTAATTATTTATCCACAAAATGAAATGCAACTGACCGAGGTGCTTCAACAAGGATGCTGGACACCGGTATCGAAATTTTGTCAGGCCGAGGCAGAAAACACCACAAGTGATTGTGATTGGCAATGTGTTACCCAAACAAAGGATTTTACCCGGTTTAATGTTATGCATAATAATCAGCTGCAGGGAACAGTTAGTTGGCAACTGATAGGACAACATAATATGCTAAACGGTTTGGCCGCAATTATTGCAGCTCGCAACATTGGTATTACTGTTGAACATGCCATTGAGTCACTGTCGGGCTTCGAAGGTATTAAGCGCCGTATGGAGGTTCGCGGTGTTGTTAATGGTATAACGATCTATGACGATTTTGCGCATCATCCAACCGCCATTAAAACAACGCTGGATGGACTGCGTCGGCGGGTAGGCAGTAAGCGTATTATTGCGGTACTTGAACCACGCTCGAATACGATGAAACAGGGCGTTCATTCAGCAGTACTTGCCGAATCATTACAGCAGGCTGACAGCGTTTATGCTTTGCAAGTCGGTGATCTTACCTGGGATATAGGTAAGGCATTGCAGCCATTAAAAGAGGTAAATATCGAACCGAGTGTCGATGCCATTGTTACTAAACTTACAACGGAGCTTAAAACAGACGATCATGTACTGATTATGAGTAACGGTGGGTTTGGCAATATCCATCAGAAATTACTGGATATGCTAGAATCAGGCTAATAGTCATATAGAGTAAACGTATGAAAAATAACAACCTTCAGGCTCCAGTTATTCTGGCCATGACCGGCGCATCAGGAGCGTGTTACGGATTAAAATTACTTGAGTGTTTGATACAAGATAACCGTCAGGTCTATTTGCTTATTTCCAAAGCAGCCCAGGCCGTCTTTGCTATGGAAACAGAACTTGATGTACCTGCTCGACCACAAGATGCGCAACAGTTTTTTACCGAGCTCTTTAATGCCGAAGCTGATCAGGTTATAGTTTTCGGACGTGAACAATGGAGTGCGCCTGTTGCCAGTGGTTCGCATCAGGCCGAGCATATGATTGTTTGTCCCTGTACTACGGGCACCCTGGCATCCATTGCTCAAGGCAGCAGTGATAATCTTATGCAGCGTGCAGCCGATGTGATGATAAAAGAGCAGCGTCAGTTAATGCTAGTCGTGCGTGAAATGCCTTTATCGGCTATTCATCTGGAAAATATGCTTAAACTCGCCAGGATCGGTGTTACTATAATGCCTGCTAATCCAGGCTTCTACCAGAATCCGCAAAGCATTAGCGATCTGGTCGATTTCGTTGTTGCAAGAATACTGGATCATATAAAGGTAGAACACAACCTGTTACCACGCTGGGGTATTTAAGCAAATATGAACATACCGCTGTTTCCATTGAATACCGTACTTTATCCAGGTGGGCCGCTGCCACTACGCATTTTTGAGCCACGCTATCTCGATATGGTGAGTGATTCAATGAAGAAGGATAAACCTATTGGTGTTATCCTGATTAAAAGCGGTGATGAAGTTGGCTCAACGCCCGAGATTTACGATACGGGAACGCTTGCTGAAGTCATCTATTGGCATAAACGAAATGATGGTTTATTAGGAATAACCCTGCAAGGCAAACAGCGATTTAAAGTACTGGGTACCCAGGTTAACAGTGCAAAACTAATGAGTGCAGATATTGAGGTGATAGAAAACCTAGTTCCTTTGGAATCCACTGATGAAAACAGCCATCTTAAACCTATACTCGAAAAGATTCTTGATCAGCTTGACCCACCTTTTAAAACAATAGAGAGACATCTGGATAATATAGAATGGGTGAGTGCGCGCTTAATGGAGCTGCTTCCAACTGAACTTAGTGCTAAACAGGCACTTCTTGAAAGTAATAATATTGAAGAACGTCTGGCGAAAATTGAATCTATTCTGCGAGACTCAAAGCATTAAATATTTGTTTTGTTAAAACATCAAATTAATTTAACAGTATCACCTTACCATCCCAGTTAGCGCTCCCCCGTTCATTTGCTTGGCGCGTTTGAATAATATGTGTTGTATTGATATTTTCAATAAAGACAGGAATAATATTTGAAAACTGGTTTTCGGTAGTTAAATAATTAACAAAAGGAGCCCGGGTAATGATGGTATACGATATTTCGCCATACCATAATTTTTTTCTGTTTTGGCTGGATTGCGTATAATAAGCTGATGGCCACAGGCGTAGGCTGATAAACCTTCCAGCCGTTAACAGTTTGATAAAGGTTAAGGTATTATATTTTCCATCATCAAGATGCCGGACTACTGGCAGTTTTAATGGATCGTCAATGTGCTTAAACCAGTTGAAATATTTTTCAAGTGAATTGTTTGCCTGTAGCCAGTTATTTTCAGTCAGGGTTTCTATTATTGCTTGTTTTGTCTCAGCCCATTGAATATTAACAGGTTGCTGTTGGTAGCCACGAATATCATTTCTAAGAACAGGTAGAAGACGCCAGCCAGTTTCTAACCAGCCAGTATGACTCATCACAAACTCGGTTTGCTTATTTGTTTTAAATTCAAATTCTTTATCAATACTATGAATAAAAAAATACAGAACAGCCAGGAAGGCTAAGCTGATGCTAATAATGACGCTATACTCAGGTTTTTTTTCCAGTAAAGAAACAGAGTGGCGCCGGTAGGCAATGCTTAAAATGGTAACCCATAGAATACCATACAAGGTGTGCCCGATAATAACGGATAGCGTCATGTAACCGGTATAGAGTTGAATAAGTATCAATACTGAAATTGCAATAAGAAACAATATATATAATAACTGGCTTATTTTTCCGGAAAATTGTTTAGCCAGATATGTCGTTATAAAACCATAAACAGTAACAGCCAGAATAAGTAAATAAGAACTATTGTAGCTATGTTGTAGTAAAGCATTGACTGACGGACCAATGCTCTTCAAGCTTAATAAAAATAGCCAGGGAAGAACCACGGCAAGTAAAAGGTAAATAACTGGTTTGTAATTTCTGGTGTAAATATGAGAAGCCGAAAATAATGTTACAACACCAGCGATAAAATAATTATGGTTTAATGTTATAACAGAATTAGCAAAAGTATTTATTTCTGGATGCTGTAGTAAATACATCTGGGTTGAAATAAAGGTATTAATATTATTAACAAATAAAGTATTAAATAAATAGTGATTGAGGAAAATAAGTGTTAGTGCGGTTAAAGTAAGTATGATCGCGAAACTGCTAATCGCCCGTATCTCTGAACGGTCCGGGTTAACCAGGCTATTTGGAGCAGCACCTAATACGGGATGTTTGCGCGACCAGATTAACAGCCGATAAACCAGTACATCTGCCTGTGGAGCCAGCCAGCTGTAGACCAGACGTACCAGGTGGAAAGCCAATAAAGAAATAACGATGATAACGATGATAATAAAAACAAGTTGTCCGGCAAATTCTTTTGCCAGCTGTAAAGACATACCAAACAATATACCGGGTAATAAGTATAATGGCGCCCAGGCGATAGCCGATAAAATATTTGAGATATAAAATTGTGATGCCGGCATTAATGACATACCAGCAATGGTTGGCACTATGGCTCTAAGTGGGCCAAAAAAACGTCCAAGTACGACACTTTTTTTACCGTGCCGGCTAAAAAAACGTTGTCCCTGTTTGATTAGTGATGGATATTTTGACAGTGGCCAGAACCGTAGTAAGCGATCGCGATAATGGTAGCCCAACCAGTAGCTCAGTCCATCACCTGCTATTGCTCCAGCAGTGGCAATTAATGTCGTAGGCCAGAAGTCGAGGTAACCAGTAGCAATAAGTGCACCAAAACCAACCATGAGTAAAAAGCCTGGTACGATAAGACCAATTACCAGCAAAGACTCACTCATTGCAACAAGAAATATAAAAATATTGACCCAAACTGCGTGTTGGGTCAGCCAATTAAGAAATAATTCTAGACTGTCTATTGTCATGATGAGAATATATTACCGTGTTTTGAGCTGTTTAGTGAAGTGCCAATGAAAATTCGGATAAAAATTCCAACGTTTATGTATCTACTGCTTGTGTTGAATGTCCTGATACCTGCGTGTTATGCACAAGTCGATAGTCAATTAGTTGATGAAGAAAAGAAATTAGCAGATCTGGGTTTGCACGAACGCTGTGCTCCTGAACCTGTTTTTAATGATATCGCCTGTATCTATGAAATAAATATCGATGCCAAGCAAACGGTTGTTTTAATCCACGGGCTTGGTGCTTCCTCAGCAAGCTGGTATCAGCAGGTTAAAGCTTTAATGAACAACTATCATGTCATAAGCTTCGACCTGCCCGGTTTTGGTCGTTCATCACGCGGTAATAAACTGTACACGCCAACACAATATGCAAAATTTATTCAGTATGTATATCGCCAGTATATTAATAAACCATTTTATATTATTGGTCACTCAATGGGGGCGGCTATATCGTTGCGGTATAGTAATATGTATCCGGATAACGTTAAACGTTTAGTTCTTGCAGATGTTGGTGGCGTATTGCATCAATATTCCTATGCCAGAAGTGTGGCAATGAAGTGGTATCAGTTTGTTAAAAAAACACTTAACTGGATTGCCCCCGAATATAAAAGCATGCCTTTGTTTAATGAACTTGCCAGTAGCATTTTTCAAAATCTGGAATGGTTGCCCATTGATATAAAGGATGCGTTAAACATCCCCGAATTACGCAGTATTATTCTACAGGGTAATTCAACCACCATTGCCGGTGCAGCGGTTTCATCCGAAAATTTCTCCGGCGCGATAAGAAACAATAATATTCCGACCTTAATTATATGGGGGGCTTATGATCTGGTTACGCCGCTCAGAACAGGTAAAATTCTCCAGGCAAGAATGCGCAATGCCAGATTAGTCGTTCTGTCCAAATCGGCTCATTCGCCTATGAGTGATCAACCACAATTATTTAACCGTTTAATGTTACGACATTTAACGAAAACAGGTCAGAAAAATAATAAATCACTCTGGCAATTTCGAAAGTTTGTTCCTTCCAAACGTGTCGGACGTTGTCACAATTTAAAACATAAAGTGTTTGAGGGTGATTATCAGCGGCTTGAAATTAATAATTGCGATAAAGTTCTGATAAAAAACGTAAATTCAAATTCGCTACTTGTAAAAAATTCAGATGTCATCATTGAAACATCACAGTTTGAATCAAAGGATGTTGCTATTATTGCCATGAATTCAACAATCGAAATGACTGCCAGTAATATTAAGGCGCCAGTTGGGTTGCAAATATCAGCGAGTCATCTTGATTTTGCAGGCGTCGACTTCAGGATAGAAAAAGCAATAATAAATAACCAGGGTAATAGTGACGCGGTCTTTTCTGTTAGCCAGGTAAATGGTATTGCTTTACATCAATACAGCGACCTTTCGTTAAAAGGCAAAATTTAGTGCGCGTTTGTTTATTTACGCGCACTTATATTGCTGAGAGACAACCATAATATTCCAGGCAAGATGAAGGGTGACCGTGAGACTGAATATTTTTTCCGAAGTGAACGTTAGTGCGCGTTTGTTTATTTACGCGCACTTATATTGCTGAGAGACAACCATAATATTCCAGGCAAGATGAAGGGTGACCGTGAGACTGAATATTTTTTCCGAAGTGAACGTTAGTGCGTGTTTGTTTATTTACGCGCACTTATATTGCTGAGAGACAGCCATAATATTCCAGGCAAGATGAAGGGTAGCCGTGAGGCTGAATGTTTTTTCCGAAGTGAATGTTAGTGCGTGTTTGTTTATTTACGCGCACTTATATTGCTGAGAGACAGCCATAATATTCCAGGCAAGATGAAGGGTAGCCGTGAGGCTGAATGTTTTTTCTGAAGTGAATGTTAGTGCGCGTTTGTTTATTTACGCGCACTTATCTCGATATAAGTCTGTAATCAATTTAAAGCGTTTTGAAAACAGCTTCGGCAGTATCCAGAGTGTTACTGATATCCTCATTGGTATGTTCACTGGATACAAAGCCAGCTTCATATGCGGAGGGTGCAAGATAAACTCCGCGTTCTAACATGCCATGATAGAAGCGCTTAAAGCGTTCAATATCACACTGAGACACTTCAGCGAAATTAGTCACTTTGTCTGCTTCTGTAAAGAAAATACCAAACATGCCGCCGACTTCATTACTTGCCAGACCAATATTGCATGCGGCAGCACGTTCTTTTAAGCCGGTGGTTAGGGCGACTACTTTTTCATGTAATCGATCATAAAAACCTTTGCTGCTAATAATTTCCAAGTTTTTTAAGCCGGCTGCCATTGCCACAGGGTTGCCGGATAAAGTACCAGCCTGGTAAACGGGGCCTGATGGTGCAATATATTCCATTATTTCTCGCTTACCACCGAATGCACCCACTGGCATACCACCACCAATAACCTTACCTAAGGTTGTCAGGTCAGGCGTAATCTTGTAGTAGCTTTGCGCGCCACCCAGGGCAACGCGAAAACCGGTCATGACTTCATCCAGAATCAGGACGGCACCATGCCGGGTACATTGTTCACGGAGGGTTTCCAGAAAACCGTCAATCGGAGGGATGCAATTCATATTGCCCGCAACTGGTTCAACGATAACGGCGGCTATTTCATCACCTATTTTATCGAAGGTCGTCTTTACCTGTTCGATATCATTATAGTTTAAAGTAATCGTTAACTCAGCGAGTGCTGCAGGTACACCAGGGGAGGTGGGTACTCCCATAGTCAGTGCACCCGAGCCGGCTTTAACCAGTAAAGAATCGGAATGACCATGATAACAACCTTCAAACTTGATGATTTTTTCACGACCGGTGTAACCGCGAGCCAGACGTAAGGCACTCATGGTCGCTTCGGTGCCGGAGTTCACCATGCGCACTAAATCAATGGACTCTACAATGTCACAAACCCGGCTGGCCATTTGTGTTTCAAGTTCGGTTGGCGCCCCAAAGCTTAAACCTTTGTCCAGTACTAACTCAACGGCATTTAAAACATCTGGGTGAGCATGACCAATAATCATCGGCCCCCATGATGCAACATAATCAATATACTTATTATTATCTTCATCAAAAACGTAGGCACCTTTAGCCGATTTAAAAAAGACCGGTGTGCCGCCTACGCCGTTAAACGCACGTACCGGTGAATTGACACCACCAGGTATACACTGTTGGGCTTGTTCAAATAATTTAGATGAATTGTCTAGTGACGCTGACATAGTAAAATCCTGTAAGGTGTTAT
>Ga0316207_10003395_pt1 | contig 14860 bp, 9 predicted proteins | sample 6weekpyrite_MG_FD_204943 | JGI IMG/M metagenome (GOLD analysis project Ga0316207, IMG submission 204943) | Microbial mat bacterial communities from mineral coupon in-situ incubated in ocean water Damariscotta River, Maine, United States -... | ecosystem: Environmental > Aquatic > Marine >... | reverse complement strand
TTTTTTACAGTCACCTTTCCTGCCAATCTTATCGAGAGAAAAACGCTAACTTATTGTTATATGTACAGTTACTTCGTCCTTATGCATAATTTGAGCAAAAGTCTTTTCACTGAAGCTGAATTTATTGTCAGGAATCTTTACAACCTGCAATAATTACTTGAGCAACAAAATGCCCATAAACCGATCCTAGCCCCTATTTATTTGTTTTTTATGCGCTTTTTAGATATGGCACGGCAATTGCAAATAACTCTTGTAAAACGTATTGTATTTATTAATGAGGGAGTCATCATGAAATCCACAATCAAATCGCTCTTCGCAGTCGGTGTCGCAGCTACAATAGGGCTAGGTTCTACCGCTGCTAATGCGGGTGTATTAGCTAGTTCCGCATTTACTATTACGGACTTCTCTATCTCGAATTCAACCACTGGAACTCAATTAACTGCAGCCGACTTTAATACGTTTTTTGCAACTTCAAATGCTAATGTGGATGTTGACCTCAATGGCGGCGCAGTGTCTGATGGAAGTGGTTTTAACGGCGGCCTTGTAAGTAGTACTGATTTGCTATCTGTGTGTGTGGGTAATTGCTCAATGACACCTGCAGAGAATAACTTCGATGTTTTGACCGCTCCAACAAGCGGAAACTTTTCATATTCAGATCAATTCCTAGTAAATGCACCATTTGTTTCTGGCACTGAACTTGGCGCCACCATGCAGCTTCGCTCTGATGTTTCATTAGTCGGCAGTGGAGAAGGTTCCGCCTCCAGCAATCAAGGCCTGGATTCTACATTCCTTTTTAGCCTTGAAAACCCATTGACAATTGCATTCGATTTTTTTGCTGATCTGCAGCTGCGTGCATTTACTGATCCCGGTACAATGTTTCCAAGCAATGCCCAAGCATCCGCTAGCTTTCATATTACAATTTCCGATTTAGCTAATAACACTGTCTACGATTTTGATGGTCTTGGTGAAGAGACTGTCTGTGATCTGGATGTTACACGCAACCGCAATGCTCCATTTAACGGCTTAAACTCATACAGCTGTGTCGATACCTTTTCAGATACAACTGGCGTACTTGCGGCTAATACTGTCTACCAGTTGTCCATCAGACAGGATACAGCTGCAGATGCACTGCTGATACCTGAGCCAGGCACAATCGCTTTAATAGGTGCAGGGTTGTTTGGTTTAGGCATAGCTCGCCGTCGTCGTAGCAAGAAATAATCGACAGGCGCTAATCGTTTAAAGGGGCGTTTTAAACGCCCCTTTTTTTATATCCAAAAACACCGTGATATAAATCATCGAATCGTTAATTATTTTCACGCTCAATATATTGATTTAGATTTGATACACTAGCGTTTAAAAAAAGTACTAACGGACTGTACAACGAGTATATTCAATCGCCTTCCTGTTTCAATAAAACGTTATATGAGACACCTCCTATACACCTTACTCTATCGTGGCAACCTCGCCAAACTTGCCGTGGCATTTGGTACTGATAAAGAAGGCATACATTTTTATAGTCAACACTACCAAAAGCACTTTTCACCGTTGAGAAAAAAGAGACTTACTATCCTTGAAATAGGCATTGGCGGTTATGATAAACCAACATGGGGCGGTCAATCTTTAAGAATGTGGAAAGCCTATTTTCCAAATAGTAGAATTTATGGTATTGACATTGAAGATAAATCTTTTCATAACGAGCATAGAATCAAAACATTCAAAGGTAGCCAGGTAGACGAAGCCTTCCTTCAAAAGGTAATTGATGAAATAGGCGCGCCTGACATTATTATTGATGACGGCAGTCATTATAATGAACACGTAATAGCCACTTTCAACTACTTATTTCCATTATTATCAGAAAATGGTATTTACTCAATTGAGGATTTACAGACATCATACTGGACTGAGATAGATGCTGAGAACTGGGGAGGCTCTACCGATCTTGCTGCACCACATACCAGCATGAACTTTTTAAAGTCACGCATTGACGGCTTAAACTATCAGGAATTTATGGATAAATCATATCAAGCTAATTACTTTGACAAAAATATCATTGCCATGCACTTTTATCATAACCTTGCTTTTATATACAAAGGCATCAACAATGAAGGCAGTAACATCATTGGCAAGTTACGAAAACAGAATACCAACTCTTTTTAATCCATCTCTTTTAAAAGTTTTAAAGCATTATCATGCTCAGAATAATTATTTTTTGAATCTGTGATTTTCTTAAGTATATTAACAGCTTCGGATTTTTTACCTACACCACTCAATGCCTGTGCAAGATGAAACTGGATGTCCAGGTTAGCCGGTGCTTTACCTGATGCGGTGCGTAATAGCATTAATGCCTGTTTATAATCTTTTTTCTTGATAAGAATACTTGCCAGCGTGTCATTAATAATGGGATTATCTTGAACCCTGACTCTTGCCTGGCCAATATACCCCAATGCCTCATCAAGTTCGTTCAATTGCATCGTAACCCAAGCAAGATTATTCAATACACTTATATTACCTTTATCTTTTTCAACGACACGCAAGTATTCATTTTTTGCCCGTATGTAGTTCTTTTCATTTAGCAAGGCATCTGCATATGTTTTTCTGGTAAGCAAGTCCTCTGGATATTTATTCAGCCATTTGCTTAATACGCTAAAGCTTTCCTCCTTATTGCCAGAATGATGCAGTGCTGTTGCCAGGCGAATAGTTAATATATTGTTGCTGCGTTTAACTAAGGCTTTTTCGTAATACTTAATGGATTTCTCAAAATCCTTTTCTATAAAAGCAATAATTGCGACTAACTCCTGGACATACGTATTATCAGACTCTTCCTTAAGCAACTTATCCAAGACAAGCTTGGCTTTATCAACCTGTTTTGATGCGGCAAGAATTTTAACTTTTTGATAAAGTGAAGGCTTATGCTCTGGGTTTATAGCAAGCGCCGCGTTTAAAGAAGCCTCAGCAGCAGAAAAATCTCCTGTTTTTGTGTAGGCGCGCGCCAGGTTCCAATGTGACTGCGGAGAACCTGAAACCATTTGAACTAGCTTCTTAAATGAAACCACGGCATCACCACCTCGACCTAGCTGTAGTTGAGCACGTCCAACTATTTCAAGGATGTTCGCATCTTCAATACGATCGAGGACTTTTGATGCTGCCTCCAGCGCATTAATTGGCTCACGTTTGCGCAAATAATACCGACCCAGCATGATTCTTGGTTGTGCAGCAGCTGGATTAGATTCAATAGCACGATTTAAATAATCAACTGCCTTAGAGTCATTACTGGCCTGGTACTCTAGCTGTGCTAATTGTATTAGTGTTTGAAGGTTACCTTTATTGCTATTCAGGGCAGTTAATAAATATTGACGAGCTTTATCAAATTCATTTTTCTTGACATGCACAGCTGCCATATATGAGCTGGCCAGCACATCACCGGGCACCACTTGCAATGCCTTTTTAAATAACCCAATCGCTTTGTCAACTTCCCCCTGTAAAGACTTTATAACGCCTTCGAGCGTATATCCATGTGATGAAGCTGGGTGTTTATTTTGCACATTGCTTGTAATTTGCAATGCCTTTTCATAATTACCTAAACGTATATACGTCAACGCCAATGCAAGTTCCGCCTCCTGCAGCTGTGGGTCAAGGCGAATAGCCTCTGCCAAGTCTTCTATTCCTTTCTGTGTATCCCCTGATGAAATATTCAAGAAGCCAAGCCTGGCTTTAGTCGGAGCACTTTCTGGTAATAAATCACTTGCTTTGGATAAATATTCTTTAGCCGCATCGACATTTCCACTTTTGATAGAAGCCAGCCCAATTGCTTCAATCAACTTGGAATCATTAATATTCTCAATTTCTACATCACCGAGCGTTTTCGCAGCCTCCCCAGAAAACCCAAGCTTTAGTTGCGTTGCCGCTAATAGCTTTCTAGCAGGAATATGGTTGGGTTGCGCGCTGATAAATGTTTTTAAATGTTCATTTGCCTGCTCATAATTATGAACACCATAATTTGCCGCACCGGCTATTAGCCGACTACTTAAATAAGCAGGCGCTCTGGAAAGCGCATTCTCTGAATATGTTTTAGCACCTGAATAGTCTTTTTGTTTATATGCAACAACGGCTTTCATGTAGTTTGCGACAGGAAGCTCGGGAAGCTCCCTTAACAGAAAATCAATAACTTCATTTGCCTGTTGGTACTTATCCTGATTAATGAAGCTTAAAGCATAAACAACCTTAACAGGGATATTGTACGGTTGCCGTTTGACTATTGCGGCCAAATATTTTTCAGCCTTGATAAAATCCCCTTGTGTCATAGCCAGATCACCACGAACAACATCTATTTCCACATCACCTACAAGGCCCTGCTGCTCTGCTTTTGCGATCCACTCTTCTGATTCTTTGTAATTCGTATTTGCATATTCAATTAATGCCTGAGACAGCATCGCATATGGAGAATCTTTACTTGCCTTAATAGCCCCCCGGAACTCATTGGTTGCAGCATCAAGATTTGCCATGTTTAGTTGTGCTTTACCTAACAAATAATGCAGCTGCGCTTTCGTCTTTGGCGGATAGTTTTCATTTACACGTATGTCCGCTATGGCATCCTTACTTCTCCCCATACCAATAATTGCTTTCGCAAGACTGATCATCAGGTCTTTTTGCGGAACACCTAGCTCTTCCGCTCGACGCAATTCTTTTTCAGCCGCAGAAAAATACCCCTGTTCCAGGTAGACATCTGCCAACAAGACTCTTGCTTCATTATTTTTAGCACTCTTCTGCAATGCATTTTTCAACTCAATAATTGCAGCGTTACGTTGGTTCTTTTCAAGGTGCTTATTTGCCCTATCCAGGTATTCATGCTCAGATACATTTCCATCACATCCTGTTAGACCAATTTGGATAAAAGTGAACAATAAAATATTTAATAACAAGACACCTGATTTTTTTACACCTGAGTTATCCATCACTTTCATCCTTTTATCGAATATTTCTGCATCATCGAATACAAAGTTGGCCGGGTGACACCCAGCATGTCCGCAGCATGTGAAACATTGCCATCTACTTTTGCAAGTGCTTTATTTATAGATGCTATCTCGGCCTCTTCTCTCACCTGCTTGAGATTAAGAGGCTCAGACTCATTCGCTTTCCAGGCATCTAACCCCAGATCATCAGCCGTGATCGAATTACCTTCAGACATAATTGCCGCTCGCTTAACTTTATTCTCAAGCTCTCTTACATTGCCCGGCCAATGATAGGATTCAAGGGCTACGATTGCATCTGCATTGAGGTATTTATTGCCTTTACCATGTGTACCATTAAATTTATTAAGAAATTCTCTTGCGATCATAACCACGTCACCATCACGTTGGTTAAGAGGCGGAATTTGCACAATCACCTCACTGATTCTATAGAATAGGTCTTCTCGGAATTCTTTAGCTTCAATTAACTTCTGCAAATCCTGATGCGTTGCACAAACAATTCTTATATCTACTGATATTTCTTTTCTACCCCCTATGCGCTCAATTACACGTTCCTGTAAAAAGCGAAGTAACTTAGCCTGTAATGCAAGCGGCATATCTCCTATTTCATCAAGAAAAAGGGTTCCGCCGTCTGCATACTCAATCTTTCCTTTTGTTTGCTTGGCCGCACCGGTAAAAGCACCTTTTTCATAGCCAAATAATTCACTCTCTAGCAAACTATCTGGAATAGCGGCACAATTAATTGCAACAAAGTTATTAGCTTTCCTTTCGCTTAGTTCATGTAATGCCTTTGCCAAAAGTTCCTTCCCTGTACCACTGTCACCTAAAATCAATGTGCTCACATCAGTAGGCGCAACTTTTTCAATTGTTTTACAAACCGCAAGCATATTTTGACTACTTGCTATAATTCCATTTAATGCTGAGTTTGAGTTGCTTCGTAATTTTCTATTCTCTTCTTCGAGAGAATAAAAATTATATGCGCGCTCGACAATAAGCCCAAGAACAACAGCATCAACTGGCTTTTGATAATAATCATACGCCCCCATCCCAACTGCCCTGATTGCATTCTCCCTCTCATCATTTCCAGTTACCACAATAACTTTAGTCCTAGGTGCCAGTGATAAAATATTTTCCAGTGTGGCAATTCCTTCGCTGGCATTTTCTGGATCTGGCGGCAACCCAAGATCGAGCGTTACTATAGGTGGCTCATGACGCCTTAACAAAGTCAGCGCCTCTTCCTGGTTACTCGCTATCAGAACCTGATAACCTTCAAAGCACCACTTAAGCTGCTTTTGGAGGCCCGGATCATCTTCAACGATCAATAGTTTCTTGGCTGGCTTGTTCTTCAACTTATTGCCTCAGTATAAGTTACCACTGTAGTATTATCATATACCAGCGGAAGCTTTATGGTAAACGTAGTTCCATCACCAGGCTTGCTTTTTACATCAATGCTTCCATTGACAGACTGAATATAATCTCGTGCTTCATAAACACCAATCCCCATCCCGGCATTACCTTTTGTTGTATCAAACGGCTTGAACAGTCTTTTTTCAATAAAGTCTTTATTCATGCCCTCGCCTGTATCAACCACTTCGATTATTGCCATCCTGTCGTCGCCAGAAAGACGAATTATCACTTTTCCTTTGTCACCTGTTGCATCCTGGGAATTTTGTACAAGATGTGTAATAACATCTATAAACTTATCTTCGTCAACCAACACCTGGCTTTGAGGACTGATACTTGATTCAATCATCGGGACAGGCTTTTTCTGAATGCAAACACTTTTTACTTTCTCAATCGCATTCATGATATTTATATACGTGTTTTCTTGCTGAGCCGGAAGTTGTTGCTTAAGCTGTGACAACATCCTGTCCATCTTGTTTACTGAGTTTTCTATTGTATCAAAAGCATCGTCGATAAATTCAGGCTTCTCTCTGTGTTTTGCGGCATTCTCGACTATTAGTGATAACTGGGCAGAAATATTCTTCAAATCATGGACAACATAGGCTGACAACCTATGAAAAGCCTCAAACTGACGAGCCTCTGAAAGTGCCTGAGCATTATCCAGTTGGACAAGATAATTAACTGCCTGGTTCGCGGCAGTTTTTAATAAATCAAAATCTTCCCAAATAAGCTTAATAGGCGCGCGGGGTGATGAAAGAACAATCACACCATATAGAATATCTTCATGGAAAAGAGGGATCGCCAACCATGCATTTTGCAGCTCAGTTCCATCTAACCGCCCACCTACTTCAATAACCCACTTTTTCTCATTAAGTGACTCGATTAATGATGAATCATAATCAAGGACAATATTACTTTCAGGCTCATTTAAACATTCAGACATGAAAAAGTTATTGCCATCTCTACGCGCGAACAAATATCCACCCGGGCTTTCTACAATTTGAGCGATCGCTTTAATCGTCCGGCGTTTATAATTTAGTCCTTGTACGTCTTCACGACTTTCCGACAGCGTGCGATTAAAGCGAAGCCACTCATTTCGATAATCATATTTATAATTATAAAAATGTTTATTCAGAATAACTTTAAGACGTGCACGAAATTGCCCTGACAGCAAAAGCACCAATAGGAAAACAAATGCCGTAAACAAAAACACATATTGTGCAGCCCCACCCCATGAACCACCGTATAGTTTTATGTAATACCCTGCCGCGGCTACAATCAATAAATACAGCCCTGTCACCATGAGTGTTGCTGTATGAAAAACCATCTCCCTTGAAACAAACACATCCAGTTTCCAAACCGGATTTCTTGCCGCCGACACAGCGATTAGTGGTGCTACAAGTACATACACCATACCGCGCAAATTCCAGGCATCTGAATCAATCCCTTTGAATAGCATTGCCTCAGAATACAAATAAACATCGTATGCAAACATTGACGCCAGCCCCAAACACATATATTTCAAGGCCCAACGCTGTGATTCATCTGAATTACGATATAGTTGCTCTACAAGAAATAACCCTGTGACAGAGACCATCAAGTGCATCACTATAATGGCCCCTGACTGTGATACGACAGTCACTAGCGAGGAAAAAATATCTGGCGACAGTATGGTAACAATAAGTGATACAGCAAGGAGCAGATAACAACTGATAATTAAAAGTCGGGATTGATCTGATTTTTTCTCCGTATACATCCCAAGTATACTGAAAATAAAAATAAACCAGCCGAAACTTCGTGCCACTTCCAAAGCATTAACCATCGCCAAAGAAGGAAAAAGTGAATAGGAATGATATGAAGCAGCTATAAGCCAAGTCGCAGTTAGCGTCGTGGCGAAAATTAGTAGGGTTCCCTTAGAATGACGTGCCCAGCCTAGCAACAGAACTAAACTCAGAATGACACAAGCAACAGCGCCAAGTGCATAACTGATCACACCAATATCTATCATACAAACTATCCTTAGTGAAACTTTAGAAAATTATACTCATATAATTCTTTAAAATCTCTGATCTGAAAGATATTTATCCAGGAAGCAAGGGACTTGGGCTTTAACGAGCACCTCTGCCCCACAAGACGACTTCCGCTGTTTGAAGCAAAATCATCATATCCAGGAACAGGCTATAGTTTTTCACATAGTAGAGGTCATATTCGAGCTTGGCAGAAGAATCCTGTTCAGAAGCTCCATACGGGTATCTGATCTGAGCCCAACCAGTAATGCCTGGTTTTACACGATGACGCTCAATAAAATAAGGAATTTTTTCATGTAGTTTTTCAACAAACTCAGGACGTTCAGGTCGCGGCCCTACAAAACTCATGTCACCACGTAATACATTAAAAATTTGTGGTAACTCATCAAGACGTGTTTTACGAATGAAGCTACCTACCTTGGTGATGCGGCTGTCATTTTTCTTCGCCCATCTTGCAATACCATCTTTTTCTGCATCAGTATGCATGCTGCGAAATTTCATTACATTAAACAGCTTCCCACCCTGGCCTGTACGCTGCTGGTAATATAATACGGGGCCATGAAAATGACTTTCGATTTTAATAGCGAGAGCCGTTAAAAGCATTAAAGGCCATACAACTACTAGCATGCAAATGCTTACAGCAATATCGAAACTACGCTTAATTACCGCGCGAAGTGTACCTTGGAGGAATCCGTCAGAAAAAATCATCCAGCTAGGTTGCAAAATGTCGTGTCGTACGCGCCCAGTTTCCCGCTCAAAGAATGTCAACAAATCAAATACTTTCACACCATTCATTTTACATTGCAAAATATCATCAACAGGCAACGTTTTACGTCTATCATCAATAGCCACTACAATTTCATCTATCGACAACTGTATAGTGAGATCAGTCAAACTTGTGTCGGCATGTATAACTTTATTATTATTCATTGTGTTCTTTTCACTAGGTACACTAACGTAACCAATGATCCTAAAATCTCGAGTATCAGAATACCGACGCAATTGCGAAATAGACTTCGCTTTCTCACCTGCCCCAAGCACGAGAACTCGACGTTTCAGACTGGATTTATCGACGAATGAATAGTAACCAAATCGAGCTGCCAAGACGCCCCAAAAGGCTATTGCAAATGCAGTGTACAAGGTGGGCAAGCCAACTGACACGCTAGTAGTAAGCAATACAGCTACCGTGACAATAACTGCGGCTAAGACAAAGCTTGCCCCCATTCTTACAAAGGTAGGCTCAAATTTATCACCATTATTGCGCTGATACAGCCCCATTGCGGTCATACATAACATGACAATAATTGTGAATAGCACTGCACCCATATTGCTAGTTTCAGTACTCAAAGACTCACCAAATATATACATCGATAGATGAATAGACGCAAATATAACCAACGCCTCAATCGCTAATAGCATGAGGATGATCTTTGAAATATGATGTCGAAATATCCTTAGCATGAGTTCACCGTTTCGCATTCGCTAGTATCATGGGCTTTACAGACATGCACACCCGCGCGTGCGCACACGCGCTCGCCAACCTATCAATACTTACTTAGGACATCCCCTTTCCTGAAAGAGACACGTTAAATCCATATTTATTATTATTGTTATTGTTATTCATTTCCCAACAGAGTCTTTATGATTTCATAAACAACTCTGTAGCAAATAAATCAATTATGTCTTTTAACGTACATTACAGAAAAAACTGTAGACTATATGTGCATATTATCACATAAAAAGTGTGATACTTTAAATACAACCTCTATCCAACTGTTTTTATTGGTAAATTTAGCAGTATAATATTTGCTGTTATATGTGTTCCATATTGTCAATGACTTAATCCACATGAAAAAACCCAATAAATCACACTTTATAGTGAAACATTCTCGATTTACATAAGGCCAGATAATCACTGTCCCGAGAGAAGCGCAGTCATGCATGCCCATTGCGGAGCTAAGTTGCAAGCACGGTATGCGTGTTCAGACCTTCTACAAATGTCATACAAGATAAAGTCGCATAGAGATATCAACGATGAAGAGGAGCATCATCGCCTGAAGAAAAATATTCGATATAGCTCAATTCAGGATAGCGACTGTCCAGAAAGAGAAAGCTCGGAACTATTCTTGGTGGAAGGATATGGCACTGGAACGTGATATATCAATCAGGGTGACCTGTGAGGCCATTTACTATCAGTGAGACTGGTATGAATAACTCAGGAGATAATCCCCTGGTGGGCACCTGGCTGTCGACGCTGTCCTAATAGATTAGCAGGTAAGCTAACAAGGGATAGAAAAACAGCCCGCATGATGACCAGATATGATCGGAAAAAGAACCACGAAAACAGCACAAGGCGATTAACAGGTGTTTTTCTCAGCCCGTTAATAAAAAAAAGGGTCAGCCAATTGGCTAACCCTTTGTTTTGTATGGCTCCTCGGGACGGGCTCGAACCGCCGACCTAGTGATTAACAGTCACCCGCTCTACCAACTGAGCTACCGAGGATTAACGAAGGCGGTATGGTACTGAGGCACTGGATTCGGGTCAAGCGCTGAGGGGCATTTTTTCAATAAAATCCTGAGATTATTTACTTTTTCAGGCCTTACACGCCGTAGTATTCTCGGTACCAGTCGACGAACTGGCCAATGCCATATTCTACGGTGATCTCCGGCTTAAAACCCACGTCATTCTGTAGGTCTTCAGTGTCAGCATAGGTAGCCGGCACATCACCATTTTGCAGTGGCAGCAGGTTCATTTCGGCCTTTTTACCGAGCTTTTCTTCGAGTACGTTGATGTAGTGCATCAACTCAACCGGGTTGTTATTGCCGATGTTGTAGATACGATAAGGCTTGTAGCTGGTTGCCGAGTCGGGGGCATCCCCGCTCCAGTTCGGGTTCGGTTCGGGGACCTTGTCGAGTACGCGAATCACGCCTTCGATGATGTCATCAATATAGGTAAAATCACGCTTGTGCTTGCCGTAGTTGAACACGTCAATCGGTTTACCGGCGAGGATGTTCTTCGTGAACAGGAACAGCGCCATATCGGGGCGGCCCCATGGGCCGTAGACGGTAAAGAAACGCAGACCGGTACATGGCATGTCATAGAGGTGGCTATAGCTGTGTGCGAGCAGTTCGTTGGCCTTCTTCGAGGCCGCGTACAGGCTCACCGGGTGGTTGACGTTGTCATGAACTGAGAATGGCATGTTGGTGTTCGCACCGTACACCGAGCTGCTCGAGGCAAATACGAGGTGTTCAACATTGTTATGCCTGCAACCCTCAAGGATGTTCACAAAGCCAACCAGGTTTGTATCGACATAGGCGTGCGGGTTCTCAATTGAATAGCGCACACCGGCCTGGGCAGCGAGGTTTACGACGCGATCCGGCTTGTGTTCGGCAAACACCTTTGCAATCGCATCCCGGTCTTCGATCGAGACGCGCACATCACGGTAACCCTCAAAGGCCATGTTGCGTGCTAGACGCGCCTTTTTCAGTTCGACATCGTAATAGTCATTCAGATTATCCACACCAATGACTTCATCACCGCGTTCGAGTAAACGTTGTGACAATGTGGAACCAATAAAGCCGGCTGCACCGGTAATAAGCACTTTCATAAAAAAAACCTGTATTAAATAACCCGGAAAAATTAATTACAAACTTGCATCTGTTTTAGAAGCAGGCAGTACCGACTTAATATCGTAAACCACGCAGTTTTCCTTGCCCAGTGCGCGTAACTTCTCATACCCCATTTCAATAAACTCCTGATGGGCAACGGCCACGATAATTGCATCATAGGTTGCATCAACCAGCACTGGAATCATCGGGATGGAATACTCCTGTTCCAGCTCATGAGGTTCTGCCCAGGGATCGTAAATATCTACATTAGCATGTTGACGTTTAAGGGCATCCACCATATCTATCACGCGCGTATTTCGAACATCAGGACAATTTTCTTTAAAGGTAAAACCCATAATCAGCACATTTGCACCACTTATAGTAATGCCTTTTTCAACCATAAGTCCCGCTAGTTGGCCAATAATATATTCCCCCATACCATCGTTTATTTCACGACCTGAAAGAATAATTTTTGGATCAAAACCCACTTCCTGTGCCTTGTGTGTCAAGTAATACGGATCTACGCCAATACAGTGCCCACCGACTAGTCCAGGTCTGAACGGCAGGAAGTTCCACTTTGTACCGGCTGCTTCCAGTACTTCGGTCGTATTGATACCAAGCTTGTTAAACAACATCGCCAATTCGTTTATCAGGGCGATGTTGACATCACGTTGGGTATTTTCGATAACCTTTGCTGCCTCCGCAACACGAATCGAAGCAGCCTTAAATGTGCCGACACGAATAATTTTCCCATACAGGTCATCAATAAAATCTGCGGCCTCAGGCGTTGAACCTGCGGTCACCTTCTTAATGTCGGTGACACGGTGTTCCTTATCGCCAGGATTAATCCGTTCCGGGCTATAGCCGACAAAAAACTCCGTGTTAAATTCGAGCCCTGACTGCTCGGCAAGAATTGGCACACAAATATCTTCCGTTACACCCGGGTAGACCGTTGATTCGTAAATAACTATATCGCCACGGCTCAATGCAGTGGCAACCGAATGACTCGCTGATCGAACGGCTGTTAGATCTGGCAGCTTCGCTTCTGTCACAGGTGTCGGAACCGTGACAATAAACACATTGCAGGTCTTGATGGCCTCCGCGTTGCTTGTGCACTCAAGGTGCGTTGCAGCAGCAAGCTCCTCGTCAGAGACTTCCAGAGTTCGATCACTGCCAGCTTTCAGTTCAGCCACTCTGTCCTGGTTCAAGTCATACCCAATTGTCGGGAACAACTTCGCAAATTCAACAGCCAGAGGCAGACCTACATAACCAAGACCAATGATTGCAATCTTTATATTGTTATCCTGAATCATATTTTATGCATTTTAGTATAGAAACTAGGCTACCGCATCATATCTTACTTATCCGTATAATGCTTAAATTTATCTATCAAACATACGCTCATGCCTACTATATTTCATTGAGAACTGCCTGATATATTCCAGGTATAGATCTCTCAAGCATGGCACGCCAATCCTCTGGTACAACACCGAAAACCTGCATAATCTTTGTACAATCGAGTACTGTATACGCGGGACGGCTTGCTGCAGTTGGGTATTCTGCTGTAGATATCGCATTGACCTGAACGATCGGGTAGTCGGGATCAATACGTTGTGCCTGGTTGAATATTGCCATCGCAAAACTGGCCCAGTCGGTATGGCCTGAGCCTGTGAAATTATACAGTCCCCAACTGTTTGTATTTCCCGCCAGTACTGACCTGATAATTGTCATGATTGCTGATGCAATATAACTGGCTTCTGTCGGACAGCCAAACTGGTCTGACACCACATTAAGCTCAGAACGTGTACGGCCGAGTCTCAACATGGTTTTAACAAAGTTCGCACCATATTCACTGAACACCCAGGCTGTGCGTAAAACAATACTGTGTGGGCAGTTCTGCTGAACGTGCCTGTCACCTTCCAGTTTCGATTCACCATATACGCCAAGAGGTCCGGTTGCAGAATGCTCGGTATAAGGTAGCGTTGCACTGCCATCAAAGACATAATCAGTCGAGATATGTAGCAAAGGGATATCAAGGTCAGCACATAAATTTGCAAGCACACCTGGTGCCGTTGCATTAACCATGAAAGCCGTTTCTCTATCAGACTCCGCCTTGTCAACTGCCGTATAGGCGGATGCATTCACGACAAAATCCAGTGGTAAGGAGTGCTCGAGTGTACGTTTGAGCATCTTGCTATCAGTAATATTAAGTTCAGTCCCGGAAGGTGCGATATACGAAACACCCATCTTTGCGCAGGCATTAATAATCTCATGACCAACCTGACCTGAACCACCAAGAAGGAGTATACGCACTTACAGTCAACCTGATATCGATGAATAAATCGGAAGATAATCTGTCAACGCGGCAAGTGATAAACCATTTGCGTCTTTCTCCGAAACCACGGGTACATCACACGGCCAGTCTATTCCGATATCAGGATCGTTATATATCAATGTATGCTCATCATCCGGTTTGTAAGCAGATGTGCACTTATAATTAAACAACGCTGTATCACTCAATACGAAAAAACCATGTGCAAACCCTTCCGGGATAAAAAATTGACGGTGGTTATCCCCACTCAGATTTACACCGACCCACTGTTTAAATGTCGGTGACCCCTTCCTGATATCAACCGCCACATCATAGACTTCTCCCTGAAGTACGCTGACCAGCTTTCCCTGCGGCTGGTGCTGTTGATAATGTAGACCACGCAAAACATTGTTTCCTGACATGGATATATTATCCTGAACAAACGTTGTATTGATAACTGATTCGCTATAACGTTGCTGGTTATATGACTCGTAGAAAAACCCCCGGTCATCACCAAACACGCGCGGTTCAATTATCAATAC
>Ga0316207_10003394_pt1 | contig 14865 bp, 10 predicted proteins | sample 6weekpyrite_MG_FD_204943 | JGI IMG/M metagenome (GOLD analysis project Ga0316207, IMG submission 204943) | Microbial mat bacterial communities from mineral coupon in-situ incubated in ocean water Damariscotta River, Maine, United States -... | ecosystem: Environmental > Aquatic > Marine >... | reverse complement strand
TATATACAGCATGAGACTTATCAGGGTGAGTTTATTGAAGTTAAAAGAGAGTTGTTTCACAGGGGCGATGCAGTTGCGGTTTTAATGTATGACCCTGCTAATGATAAAGTTGTTTTACTTGAACAGTTTCGTGTTGGGGCTATTTCTGATGAGAATGGGCCCTGGCTGCTTGAAATAGTCGCTGGTATGGTCGAGCAAGGAGAGTCTATAACTGATGTTGCTCGACGTGAGTGCAAGGAGGAGTCTGGTATAGACGTGCATAGTTTTGAAAATATCCACAGTTTTTATTCAAGCCCCGGTGGCTGTTCTGAGAAAATTCATGTTCTGTGTGCCCTTGTAGATAGTAATAATGTAGAAGGTATATATGGTATCGAGCATGAGGGTGAAGATATTAAAGTAATGTCCATTGATTATGCAGACATTCATGATTTGATGCTGTCGGGTAAGATTTGTGCTGCTATTCCAATAATTGCATTGCAGTGGTTACAGTTAAACAGGAAGCGTTTAAGAATGGAAAGTTTCGTTTTGTAAGCTTCTTTCGGGCTGGGATTGAGTGAGTTAGTGCCTTATTTTCATCTTTAAGGGTCTTTTTATATTCAGGTGCTAAAATTACTAGTTTAGAGATGTTTTTTTTGCTTAATAAATTATATGTGAAGCTTGTATGTGCTCATTGTTACAGTAAATTATTGTAATATTATGAAAGGTTGTAACTTATTGAATTTATTGAGTTAAAGTTAAGGTAGGGTGTTTAGTTGACCTGAGACTAGTTTAGTCTGGAGATTTAAATGACTGATAGAACTTATAGGACATTGATTGGCCTGGCATTGCTTGTAGTACTGTATTTTGACTACCGAATGGTAATGTACGTCATTATTGGTGTATTATTTTTTGAAGGCGTAACCAATATTCGTGTGCCAATGATGGTTGGGTTATTTCGTAATTCTGTATTAAAACACAATTATGCTTATGCTGACTCGGGGCTTGTCGAAGACTCAAAGTTTAATATAGAGTCTGAGCGACTGTGGAGATTAGTTGTTGGTTTGTTCCTGTTTATTGGTTATTTTTTAATAGATGCTCTCTGGTTTTTCCCCTGGTTTATGGGCTTTGCTATTTTCGGTGCTGGTCTAAGTGGTGTCTGCCCGGTATTGCTGGCAATACGTTGGCTTGGTTTTAAATGAGTCAGATATTAGATAAAAACGAAAAAAATCAAACGGTTAGCATGTCACTATCAACGAAAGTGACAGGGATTGTGTTCTGGGGAATGGTTTTAGTTGGTTTGTTAGTAGCCACTTATATGCTTAACCAACGTGAATCCCGTCTTATTAACGAATATAAAAATAATATATTCTATGTCGAGCATGAGTTAGAAAATCTCTATATTTATCATCACCTGCATATTTATGATCATGACTACATGTCTTCCAGAATTAATGAGCTTTTTCAGTCACTTGTTGAATATTATCCCATAGAATCAATTCGTTATGAGTTTGCAGGTCATCAATATAGCTATGGTGAGTTATTAGATGACCAGGTTCAGATAAAAGGTCAATTACACATACGTGGACAAAATGCTAGAGACCTTGAAATAGTCAACATCGATGTCTATATGCGCAGTTTTGAGCAGACCATAACAGAACTGCGAAAGAAGATGTTGCTTGCGATTGGTGCTCTGGTGTTTGCATTTGGCATGATATTGCAACAGATATTGCAAAAGGTATTATCTCAGCCGTTATTGGCAATGGTTTCATCTGCGAAGAAGTTTGCCAAAGAAGATCAGACCACGCGTTTTAATGAAAGCCGTAAAGACGAGTTTGGATATTTGGCCAAGTTTATCAATCAGGCGCTTGATTCCGTTATTTCTCATCAAAAAGAGCTTGAGGCCTCTAAAAAAGCATTATTTGAAGAAAAAGCACGAGCCGATGTAACGCTCTATTCCATTATGGATGGTGTGATTACAACTGATTCAGATAATACGATTCAGTATTTAAACCCGGTTGCTGAAAAGCTAATGGGCCTTAACTTAAAGCAGGCTAAAGATACCAGCTTAACTGATGCAATTCAGTTGATACACGAAGATACAGGTATGCACATACCTAGTCCTACAGTCGCCTGCTTAAAAAATCACCAGGTTGAACTATTAGAAAATCATTCCGCTTTAATTAGAAATGATGGTATGGCCATTCCCATAGAGGCTACAGCAGCCCCTATGCGTAATGACAGTGGAGAAATTGTAGGTGCTGTAATGGTGTTTCAGGACGTAAGTCATGAGCGTAAGTTAAGCCGTCAGTTATCCTATCAGGCTAGTCACGACATGCTTACCGGCCTGTTTAATCGGCGCATGTTTGAAGAGCAATTAGAAGCGGCGCTCTTGAATGTGGGTGTCGAAGACCGAAACCATGCTCTCTGTTATGTGGATCTTGATCAATTTAAAATAGTTAATGATACCTGCGGGCATGTGGCGGGTGATGAGTTATTACGTCAATTGGGTGACTTACTGAAATCATCTATCCGTGAAGGCGATACCCTTGCTCGCCTGGGTGGAGATGAGTTTGGTTTATTGTTAGAAAATTGCTCTTTGAAAAAAGCGTCTGAAGTTGCTGAAAAAGTGAGGCAGGAAGTTAAAGAGTTTCGGTTTGTCTGGCAAGAAAGAAGCTTCGAAATTGGTGCCAGTATAGGAGTAGTGGGCATAAATGCCGATAACATGGACCTGGCAACCATAATGGCATCAGCTGATATGGCCTGTTATGCAGCAAAAGATATGGGGCGTAACCGGGTGCATGTCTATGAACCGTCTGATGCTGTATTAACTGAACGCCATGGCCAGATGCATTGGGCAGGTCGTATAACAAAGGCTCTGGAAGAGCATAGAATGGTGTTATTCGAACAGCCAGTAGTGGGTATTAAAGGCAATGAAGATGCTCCAAAGCATTGTGAGATACTGATTAGAATGCGTGATGAAGAAAATGCGATTGTTCGCCCCGACGCATTTATACCTGCTGCAGAGCGTTATAATTTAATGCCAACGGTTGACCGATGGGTCATTGGGCAGGTGTTTGAGTATATGGGGTCTACTGGATGTGATGGAATGAACAATGTAATCGCCATTAACCTTTCGGGGACGTCGTTGGCGGACGAAGGTCTGTTAAGCTATATCCTCGAGATGGCTGATAAGCACAATACCGATCTGAAGAGAATTTGCTTTGAAGTCACTGAAACGGCTGCAATTAGCAATCTTGCTAAAGCTTCACAATTCATAAAGTCATTAAAATCAAAAGGTTGTCGGTTTTCTCTGGATGATTTCGGTAGTGGTCTTAGTTCATTTAGTTATCTTAAAAACCTGCCGGTTGATTACATAAAAATAGATGGTTCATTTGTTGTTGATATGGTTAATGAGCCGGTAGATCGGGCAATGGTTGATGCCATAGTACGGGTTGGGCATGTAATGCAAGTTAAAGTAGTGGCGGAGTGGGTCGAGAATGAGGAAACACTAGAGCTGCTAAAAGAAATGGGCGTTGATTATGTGCAGGGTTATCATCTTGGGGTGCCGAAAGAGGTTATGATAGAGATGGAGGCTTCTTAGCGGTAGTTAGTTGTTTTAGTAGTAAAAATACATAACAGTATTAGTTTTTCTATCCATAGTAAATCACAAATATATCGGACTCTATTTACCCGTTTTAATCTATATATTTAATATCATATTGATTCCGTATCGCTTGCACTATCGTTTAGTAGAATTTGCTAATATTTTAATGGTATCAGGTGTAAATATAGCCCCAAATACCTGAATGACTTAATAGTTAAAGTCTTTGCATCAAACACCCAGATTGCCTATTATGTGCAAGTATTTAAACGGAACTATATTAGCGATTATTAATGAATAAAGTAATTATAAATAAATTACAGATATGTTTTAAGAATTTTTATCAGGGTCTCATCTTAGTATTTTTAACTAGCTCACTAGTGCTAGCTGCGCCTTCTAAATCTACTGTTTCCATGCCTGTTTATAAAGTTGGGCCTGGTGATGTTTTAGCTATATCGGTATGGAAAGAAGAAGGGCTTCAGCAAGAAACTTTAGTTAGACCAGATGGTGGTTTTAGTTTTCCTTTAGCTGGGGATATTCAGGCTGGTGGTAAAAGTGTTGCTGCGTTACAGACGTTACTTGCAAGCAAGATTAAACAGTATATACCAGACCCAGTTGTAACTGTATCAGTTCGTAAAATTCAGAACAATACAATATTTGTTGTTGGTAAAGTTAATCGCCCTGGAGAGTATACTGGGACCGCTTATATTGATGTAATGCAAGCCCTAGCAATGGCCGGGGGATTAAATGCTTATGCTAGTTCTAATAGTATTAAGATACTACGTCGTGTAAATGGTGGGGTTACAAGCATACCGTTTGAGTATGATAAAGTCGCTAGTGGGATTAAACTACATCAAGATATTGTTTTAGAAAGTGGTGATGTTGTTGTTGTTCCGTAACCACGTATACGTATTATGTTTTTAAATCCACAGTATAAATTAACTCAACATTTTTTATTCATTATAAGTATTAGTCTTACTAATACTGCAATTATTGAAGCAGCTGAGTGGAAAACTGAACCTAGTGTTTTCATAAAGTCGCAATATAATGATAATGTCAGAATGAGATCTGATAATAGTAATCCTGAAAGTTCTACAGGATTTACACTTGAGCCAAGACTAAAACTTGCAGGTGAAGAGATAAACCTTTGGGATATGGCTATTGATGCTAGAGGTAAAATTACGCGATTTCAGGACATAGAAGATGGAGACAGTGAAAATATATTTTTTGTTTTTGATGGAGGTCGTCAAACGGAAAGAACTAATTGGCGTTTGAACACAAGTTATGAACGAAATTCTAATTTTGATACAGATTTTGATACTGAAAATTCAGATGCAGGCCTACTTTTAGACGACCATACTGAACAAGAAACTATATCTATACTGCCATCAGTAAAATGGAGCATGAGTGAAATATCTCAACTTAGTGTAAGTTTAAATAGTATAGGTGTTGCATATGACGAAGTAACAAATCTTGCTTATCAAGATTATGATTATGATAGCATTGTAGTTAATGCCTATTGGGTAGTATCTGAAGTCCACCAGTTAGGCTTTACATCAACTTATTCAGATTATGATAGTCCTGGGGCTAGCTTCTCGTATGAACAAGCAATTTTTGAGATTGATTATACATATAAAATAAACCAGATTTCAGATATAGGTTTATCAGTGGGTGGACGTAGATTAGATTCCACATTAACTAATGGGCAGATTGTAGGCTGTGAACAAGCCGGAGAGTTTGAAGCTTTGGGGCAATGTGTTTTTAGTGCGCCAATACTTGCCGATATTACAAGTGAAAGTGATGGAACAGTAGTTAATATATCGTACAACAGTAAAACAGAACTTGTATCTCATAGCTTTACCGCAGGTAGAACTGTGTCTCCATCTAGCTTTGGTGGCGCTCAAGAAATTCGTAGTGCTAATTATCAACTTAAAATTGATAATACAGAACGTTTTTCAACACATTTAATATTAGATACAACAGAAACAGAAACTGTAAGTGGCGTTGACTCTTCTAATGATAGAGTCCGTTATCGTGTAGAGCCTTCTGTTAATTACAAGTTAAGTAAAAACTGGAATCTAAACTTGATGTATAGATTTATTGATCAAAATATTAGTAATAGCGATGAAGATAGCACTTCAAATGCTATATTTTTAAATTTATATTTACATTGGCCTAAGTTGGCTACAACTTATTAGAAAGTAAAAAATGGAAGAGCAAGAAAAAAGTATTCAAGATTATTTAGCAATTGTAAGCCGCAGAAAGGCAGCCATAATTGCCACAGCTCTGATTGTGTTTTTGTTGGGCTTAATAACAGCACTTGTTTGGCCTCCGACTTACAGGTCATCGGCTACAATTTTAATAAAAGAACAAGAGATTCCGTCTGAATTAGTGCGCTCCACAGTTACGTCTTTTGCGGCTCAACGGATTCAAACGATTAGTCAAAGCGTTATGACTCGCCCAAACTTAATGGAAATCATTGAAAAGTATAATTTATATGTAAAAGAAAGAAAGCGAAATACGACAGAAGAAGTCTTGGAAGAAATGCGTGATGATATTGGTTTAAATATGATAAGCGCCGATGTTGTTGATCCCAGGACGGGGCGTCCTGGATCAGCAACAATAGCTTTTACTTTGTCTTATGAGGGTAATCACCCAGAATCAACTCAAAAAGTGGCTGGAGAGTTAACAAGCTTGTATTTAGCTGAGAATCTTAAAACCCGAAAAGATAAAGCGGCTGAGACTTATTCATTTTTAACAGATGAAACAACAAAGTTAGAAGAAAAAATTTCTGAATCAGGAAAAAAATTAGCTGAGTTTAAAGAAATCAATGCTCATAGTTTGCCTGAAATGTCAGTAATGAACTTATCAATGTTAAATCGTACTGAGTCAGAGTTGGACTCGGTCGAGTCTGAATTGAGGGCATTAAAAGAAAGACAATTTTATTTAAAAAGTCAATTAGCTCAAATAAACCCCTTAACTAATATGCGTTCAGCAACTGGTGAGTCTATATTAGATCCCGCGTCAAGATTAAAGGCATTAGAATCTGAGTATGCGAGTTTGTCCGCAAAGTATTCTGATTTGCATCCTGATATAGTGAAAATTAAAAGAGAAATAGAGGGTTTGCGATCACAAACCGGACTTGATTTTGATGCTCAAGAGCTAGCTAAAACATTAACAAAAAAGCGCAGTGAATATGCGGTTATAAAGAAGAAGTATTCTGCGGATCACCCTAATGTTAAATCTTTAAAAACTGAAATCATAAAACTAGAAAAAAAACTTGCTTCTAATCCTGTTACCTCTGAAAGGCAAGTGTTGAAATTGCAGCCGGACAATCCCGCTTATATATCAGTTCAGACTCAGTTAAAAACTGTTGAAACTGAAATCAAGTCGAATGCATCTAGAAAAAAACGACTAGATGATAAGTTAATAGATCTAGAGGAAAGAATATCTAAAAGTCCTCAAGTTGAAAAAGAATATATGATATTAAGTAGGGAGCAAGAAAGTGCGCTAGCAAGATTTCAAGATATAAAAGCGCGCCAAATGGAAGCTGAGATTGGTCAAGAGCTTGAGAAAGAAAGTAAGGGTGAGTCGTTTGTGCTTATTGATCCTGCACAGTTTCCTGAAAAACCAGTTAAACCTAATCGAATTGTAATAGTCTTTTTATCATTCGTTTTTTCGATAATTTCTGGATTAGGTGTGGCGGTTCTGAAAGAAGCGATGGATGGCTCAATAAGAGGAGTAGCTAGTATAAATAAAATATTAACAGAAGCACCATTAGCGGTTATACCCATCATATATAATACATATGATTTACGGCATAAACAGCGAATGAACCGGTTAATTGTTGGATCTGTATTGGGGTGTATTATCACGGTGATGTTAGTTATTCATTTTTTATGGACACCACTTGATGTTCTTTGGTTTAGAGGTCTTCGTAAGGCTGAAAATGTAATGGGTGTTTAATAGAGGACGTTGAAATGGAAAGAATTAAACAAGCATTAGAACTAGCTCGTCAAGAAAGACTAAAGAATGGTGGTCGAGTTACAGGCTCAATTGCAAAGCCTGCCAAAAACCAACAGAGTGTTGAAGAGCAAGATATAAAATATACCAGGACTCGAACTATACCTATGCCAATACACGAATTACGTGAAAAACGCATAATAACAGAACAGCAAAATAGTATTTCTGATGCATATAGAGTTTTGCGTACTCAAGTGCTTCAACGGTTGAAAGAAAAAAACTGGAATACATTAGCAATTACAAGTCCTGGGAATGGTGCAGGTAAGTCGCTTACAGCTATTAATTTAGCTATGAGTTTAGCTAGAGAAGTTGATAATACTGTTTTGCTTATTGATGCGAATTTACGCTCACCTAAGCTAGATAAATATTTTGATTTCCATGCAGAATATGGTTTAAGTGATTATTTGTTACAGGATAAGCCGTTAGGTGAGATGCTCGTGAATCCTGAAGGTGTTTCACGCTTTGTTGTGTTACCTGCGGGACGTGCAATTGCTAACTCTTCTGAAATGTTGAGTTCTCCTAAAATGCAGCGACTGGTAGAGGAGGTCAAGCACAGATATCCTTCACGAATAGTGATTTTTGATCTGCCTCCATTGCTAGAAAGCTCAGATACATTAGCCTTCATACCAAATGCAGATGCAACTCTGGTAGTAATCGAAGAGGGTCAAACTCAAGAAATTGAATTGAAACAGGCTTTTGAGCTACTAAAGGGGAATGAAGTTATTGGTACAGTATTAAACAAATCGTACACTACAGATAAAGATTATGCGAGCCTGGATATCGAACCAGGTTTTGTATCAAAAATGTTAGCTAAAATTGTGAATAAGTCACTATCGTTTAAGGCTGATGCTAAATAAAATGAAGAGCTTCTATGAGTGTTTTTTTATTTGTAGAGAGGCTCTATAAATATAAATTAATGAGAGTTTTTTTTGTTTTATGTCTGGGAATATTGGCGATACTTTTTTCATTTCCATTAATTGCTCAGATAAACAATAGTACGCTGGCGATAATTGTAAACCTAAGCGATCAAGAAAGTATTGAAATAGCAGAATACTATAAGAAAAAAAGAAACATACCTGAAGAGAATGTTGTTTACATAGATTTTAAAGCCAATTCAAGTTCTTTAACTGTGTCGGAGTTTAAAGATTTAGAAAAGAGGCTTAATGAAAAAGTACCAGGTCATATCCAAGCATATGCATTGGCTTGGAGAAAGCCATGGAGAGTTGCTTGTATGTCAATTACTTCTGCATTTTCTTTAGGGTTTAATGAGGGTTACTGTGCTAAGAGTTGCAAGTTAACAAAAACAAATAAGTATTATAATAGTAAAAGTGTGTCACCATATACAGATTTTAATATTCGTCCGTCTATGATGTTAACTGCAGGTAGTGTTGCTAAAGTAAAAGAATTAATCGATAGGGGTAGTTCGTCTGATTATACGAGACCAAAAGGTACTGCGTATTTGTTGAGTACTAATGACGATAAACGAAATATTAGATCCATTTATTATCCTTTAATTGAAAAAGTATTTGATAGAGTTACAGGTGTAGCGATTATTAAATCTGATTCGATCCAAAATAAAAAAGACATTCTGTTTTATTTTACTGGAGTAGAAAGAGTTAAATGGATAAATAGAAATAATTATCTATCAGGAGCTATTGCCGATCATTTAACATCCAGTGGTGGTCATCTGTTTAAAGGTAAGCAAATGAGCGTGGTTGAGTGGATTGATGCGGGAGTTACTGGCTCATATGGAGCTGTAGTCGAACCATGTAATTTTATAGAAAAGTTTCCTAATCCTGGAATTGTTATGCAAAAATATTTATCGGGTGAAACTTTATTAGAGTCGTACTGGAAAAGTGTAAAAATGCCAGGTCAAGGAGTGTTTGTTGGCGAACCTTTGGCAGTACCATATAAAGATTGTAAGTTGTTTTATAATGCAGGTGGTTTTTTGGAGTATTCAAAAAACACTGTAAATAATTATGTTGAAAAAAAGTCAAAATATTGTAATTAAATTATCTTATTAGAGATTGTCAAGGCAAGGAAAATAAAATGAATGTTGTAATGATTGGTTCAGGTTATGTTGGTTTAGTTTCGGGTGCCTGTTTTGCTGAGTTTGGTGCAAATGTTATTTGTGTAGATAAAGATGAGTCTAAAATTAATGCTTTATTAAATGGTAGAATCCCAATTTATGAGCCTGGCCTAGATGACTTGGTCAGGCGTAATGTTGAGTCTGAACGTTTGTGTTTTTCACTAGAGTTAGAGCAAGCTGTTTCTAAAGCAGATTTAATATTTATTGCAGTAGGTACTCCAACCCGTCGAGGTGACGGTCATGCGGATTTAAAATATGTATATGCTGCAGCTGAGGAAGTTGCAAGCTATTTACAAGGTTATACAGTGATAGTAGATAAATCTACTGTGCCAGTTGGTACCGCGCGTGAAGTTAGTAGAATAATTAAGAAAACAAATCCTACTGCAGATTTCGATGTGGCCTCAAATCCTGAATTTTTAAGAGAAGGTTCTGCCATTGGTGATTTTATGCGTCCTGATCGTGTCGTATTGGGGGTAGAGTCAGAGCGTGCTGAAGAAAAATTAAGGGAGTTATACCGACCTTTAAATTTAATTGAAGCTCCTATTCATGTAACTAATTTAGAAAGTGCAGAAATAATTAAATATGCATCTAATGCTTTCTTAGCGACGAAAATTAGTTTTATAAATGAAATGTCTCAGTTATGTGAAAAAGTAGGTGCAGATGTACATTCGGTTTCTAAAGGTATGGGATTAGATGGCCGAATTGGTAAGAAATTCTTACATGCAGGCCCAGGTTATGGAGGGTCATGTTTTCCAAAAGATACATTGGCTTTAATTCGAATTGCACAAGAACATGGAGTTTCAAGTAGAATCGTAGAGTCAGTTGTTGAAGTTAATGCTTCTCAAAAGGCTAGAATGGTTTCAAAAATTCGTGATGCGCTTGGCGGCTCTGAAGCAGATAAAACTATTGCAGTATTAGGTTTAACTTTCAAACCTGAGACAGATGATATGAGAGATTCACCTTCTCTAGCTATATTGCCGGCATTAGTAGACAAGGGGGCCACAGTAAAAGCACATGATCCAGAAGGGGTGGATGAAGCGAAAAAATTATTACCTGAAGGAATACAATATATGGACAGTATTGAGGAGGCTATTGAAAATGCTGATGCAATCGTTTTAATGACCGAATGGAATCAGTATCGAGGTTTAGATTTAGAGAAAGTTAAATCTAAGATGAAAGGTAATGTTTTTATCGATCTGCGAAATGTGTATGAAAAAGCGCTAATGGATAAGCATGGTTTCGAATATGTGTGTGTAGGTAGATAGCTTTCTAATTAGCGAAATTCATTTAAAAAATTAAAGGTAAAGCATGAAAATACTAGTAACAGGTGCGGCAGGTTTTATAGGTATGCACTTATCTAAGCGTTTATTAGAGCGAGGGGATGAAGTCATTGGTATTGACAATCTCAACGATTATTATGAAGTGCAGTTAAAGTTAGATAGATTAAAACAGCTCGATGGTTTTGAAAAATTTACTTTTATAAAAATGGATATGGCTGATCGTGAAGGCATGGCTAAACTGTTTAAAGAACAACAGTTTAATAAAGTTATGAATTTGGCAGCTCAAGCAGGAGTGCGTTATTCATTACAAAATCCTTTAGCGTATGTTGATAGTAATCTGGTAGGTTTTGCAAATATTTTAGAAGGCTGTCGTCATAACAAAGTAGAGCATCTTGTTTATGCAAGTAGTTCTAGTGTTTATGGCTCAAATACAGATATGCCATTTAGTGTGCATGATAATGTAGACCATCCAGTTAGTTTATATGCGGCAACTAAAAAATCTGGTGAACTAATGGCTCATACTTATAGTCATTTGTATGATCTTCCGACTACGGGGTTGAGGTTCTTTACGGTTTATGGTCCTTGGGGGCGTCCGGATATGTCGCCTTCATTATTTGCTGGGGCTATTTTACGTAATGAGGCTATAAATGTTTTTAACGAAGGTAAAATGCAACGAGATTTTACCTACATAGATGACATTGTTGAAGGAGTGGTTAGAGTAATTGATAAAGTGGCAGAGCCTAATGAACAATATGACAAGTCTTCACCAGACCCTGCAACGAGTTATGCGCCCTATAGAGTTTATAATATTGGCAACAATGAACCAGTAGAGTTAATGGAGTTTATTGAAACTATAGAAGATGCTGTAGGTAAAAAGGCTGATAAAAACATGATGGGAATGCAAGATGGTGATGTTGTTGCAACCTTTGCTAATATTGATGCATTAATTGAAGCTGTAGGTTTTAAGCCAGCAACACCATTAAAAGAAGGAATACAAAAGTTTGTTGATTGGTACAAAGAGTATCATAAATAATAGAAATGTGATTACTTTGACTAATATGAATTTGATGATCTTAAAACGAAATGTGTTTGCTTAAGTTTAAATAGTAAAAATATATGAATTATTACGGCGAAAAATCACCAACTAAAATGCTTTCAAAAGAAGAAAGTGAACTGTTGAAAAAGAATATACCTGTTAATTGTATTATTACTTTAACGCAGAGACAGTTGTGTGATTTGGAAATGATATTGAATGGAGCAATGAATCCGTTAAATGGCTTTATGGTTGAGTCTGATTATGAATCAGTACTTGAGAATCTTACGCTTAGTAATTCCTTGTTATGGTCTTTACCAATAACGTTAGATGTTTCAAAAGAACAACTCGATATGTTTAAAGGAGCCAATCAAATTGGCTTGTGCGATGAAGAAGGGTTTATGCTTGCGGTTATGGCTATTGAGTCTACGTGGCGAGTAGATAAAAATAAAGAAGCTGAATTTGTATATTCTACAAGAGATGAAATGCATCCTGGTGTGCAGTATTTAAATACTCAAGTGAAAGAATACTATATTGGCGGCGAGGTAAAGGGTATACAATTACCAACTCATTACGATTTCGAATCGATAAGACATACACCAGAAGCATTGCGTAGTGAGTTTAAAAAATCGGGATGGAATCAAGTAGTAGCTTTTCACACAAGTAAACCTATGCATAGGGTGCATTATGATATTACTACGAATGCAGCCAAGTCGATTGGTGCAAATATATTAGTTCATCCACTTTCTGGAGTAGGTAAGCCTGGTGATATGACTTATTACAGTAGGGTTCACTGTTACCAGGCGATAATGAAGTATTATCCGACATATTTAGCTATGTTATCACTTGTACCGCAAGCAATGCGTATGGCCGGACCACGTGAAGCAATTCATAATATGATTATTAGACAGAACTATGGATGTTCTCATTTTATTATTGGGCCTGAACATGCATCTCCTCCAGGGGTTCGATCAGGAAGTAAGCGTTTTTATAAAAGTTATTCTGCACAGAAGTTGGTGGAGCAATTTCAAAATAAACTTGATATTAAAATGCATGCAGTCGAAGAATTGAGTTATTCAGAGGCTAGGGATATGTATATTCCTGATAAGAAAGCAGAGAAAGAAAAAATTAAGACACTTGAGTATAATGAAAGAGATCTGCATCGAGCTTTGGAACATGATCAGAAAGTGCCTGATTGGTATTCGTACCCTGAAGTCGTTACCGAATTAAGTAAAGTTAGGCTGTCTAGAAAACATAAAGGTTTAACTTTGTTTTTTACTGGATTATCAGGTTCAGGTAAGTCGACTTTAGCTAAACAAATTTATGCTAAGTTTATTGAGCAGGGCGATAGACCTGTTACTTTACTTGATGGAGATGTTGTAAGAACAAACTTATCAAGTGAGTTAACTTTTTCAAAAGAGCATCGTGATATAAATGTTAAACGAATTGGTTATGTCGCTAGTGAAATTACTAAAAATAGAGGGGTAGCTATATGTGCTCCAATTGCCCCTTATGAAAATACTCGAGAGTTTGTCAGGAGTATGATCGAACGCTATGGAGCATTCATTGAAATTCATGTTTCTACTTCATTGGAAACATGTGAAAGGCGTGACAGAAAAGGAATGTATGCAAAAGCACGTAAAGGAATTATTAAGAATTTTACAGGAATTAGTGATCCATATGAAGAGCCTATTAATTGTGAAATAAAAATTGATACTACAGGGTTAACACCTATGGAATGCGCGCAAACCATTATGCTTTATCTATTTAAAGAAGGTTATATAGACTAATTAATATGTATATATATATAAATAACACTACGAATAAGGAAAGACTGTGATTGTTCCAGTAATACTATCGGGTGGTTCTGGTACCAGGTTGTGGCCGTTATCTAGAGCTATGCGCCCCAAACAGCTGCTCAGTATGGTGTCCAATCATACGATGATACAGGATACTGTAACTCGTCTTACAGGTATTTTGGATATAACAGACCCAATTATAGTATGCAATGAAGAGCATCGATTTACTATTGCTGAACAAATGAGAGAAATGGGTGTTGATCCATCTGCGATAATTCTTGAGCCTTTTGGTAAAAATACAGCACCAGCTGTAGCAATTTCTGCCATTCAATCAAAAAAAATAGAGAAAGATCCAGTTTTACTAGTGCTGCCAGCTGACCATGTTATTGGGAATAATGAAGCATTTCATTCTGCAATACAGAGAGGTTATCAAGCAGCATTAAGTAATAAGCTGGTTACTTTTGGTATAATACCGAATTCACCAGAAACAGGTTATGGATATATAAAAGCAGGATCTCGAGCAGATTCGAATGAGGTATTTAGCGTAGATGCATTTGTTGAAAAACCTGATAAAGAAACAGCCCAAACATATCTAGATGAAGGTAGTTACTACTGGAATAGTGGAATGTTTATGTTTAAGGCTTCTGTATATCTAAAAGAACTAGAAAAACATAATAATGAAATGTATAACTGCTCAATAGATTCATTAAAATCAGCTGCTATTGATATGGATTTTATACGTCTTGATAGTGAAGTCTTTGATAAATGTCCATCAGACTCTATTGATTATACTGTAATGGAAAAAACGAATTCAGCTGCCGTTATTCCTGTTGATATGGATTGGAATGATATTGGTTCATGGTCTGCATTATGGGATGTGGGTGAGTCTGATCATAATGGTAATGTTATTCACGGTGATGTGCTCCTTGAAGATACAAGAAACTCCTATATTCATGCTGATAGCCGTCTTGTAACTACCGTAGGATTAAACGACCATGTTGTAGTTGAAACAGCGGATGCGGTATTGGTTGCGCCAAGAGATAAAGCGCAGAATGTTAAGG
>Ga0316207_10003393_pt1 | contig 14870 bp, 14 predicted proteins | sample 6weekpyrite_MG_FD_204943 | JGI IMG/M metagenome (GOLD analysis project Ga0316207, IMG submission 204943) | Microbial mat bacterial communities from mineral coupon in-situ incubated in ocean water Damariscotta River, Maine, United States -... | ecosystem: Environmental > Aquatic > Marine >... | reverse complement strand
CAGCAGCGTTTGGAAGTTGTGCAAAACTTGTCAATGGTTTCGAAAGTTATCTCGCAAGATACGGCAAGTTACAAGGCAAATCTTCTCGAATTAAAACCTGATTATGTTGTACATGGTGATGACTGGCTGAATGGTTCTCAATCAGTTTATAGAGATGAAGTGCTGGATCTATTAAGCGGCTGGGATGGAAAGTTAATCGAAGTTGAATACAGTTCTGAGATTAGCGATCAGAACATTAAAGACCAGCTAATGAAATTAGGGGTCACCACAGTAACAAGGCAACAAAGATTACGACAATTAATTAGAACCAAAAAAATTGTAAAAATATTGGAAGCTCATAACGCATTGAGCGGATTGATTGCTGAAAACACCGAAGTTGAAAGAAATGGCGAAAAAGTCAGTTTTGATGGTATTTGGTCTAGTTCACTCACTGATTCGACTGCCAAAGGTAAACCTGATATTGAAGCCATTGATGTGACATCAAGATTAAATGCAGTAAACGATATTTTTGAAGTAACGACAAAGCCCATGATTTTTGACGCTGATACTGGTGGAAAAATCGAGCATTTTGAGTTTACTGTGAAAAGTCTGGAAAGAACAGGTGTGAGTGCAGTAGTTATCGAAGATAAAACTGGACTTAAGAAAAACTCACTTTTCGGTAATGAAGTAAAACAAACACAAGATACGATCGAAGGATTTTCTGATAAAATTAAAGCCGGTAAAGCAGCTCAGGTCGGTGATGATTTTATGATTATTGCACGAATTGAGTCGTTGATTTTAGAAGCAGGAATGGACGACGCGTTAACGCGTGCATTTGCTTATATTGATGCAGGCGCGGATGGTATTATGATTCATTCTAGACATAAAGATCCTGCAGAAATTATGGAGTTTATGCAAAAGTTCAGAAGTAAAGATGCTACGACACCGGTTGTTGTTGTTCCTACAAGCTTCAATTCTGTGACCATTGAACAATTTATTGATATGGGTGTTAATGTTGTGATCACTGCAAATCATATGTTGAGAGCAGCATACCCAGCCATGTTAAAAGTGGCAAGATCCGTATTAGAAAATGGAAGATCGCTTGAAGCTGAGCCTGATTGCATGTCGATAAAAGAAATATTGGAATTTATTCCGGGTACGAAATAATTTTTCATTTAAGAATAATATTAAATAAATATCCCTGTTTGTTGTTTAGCGCAATTAACACTATCAATTAACGCTGTAAGGTATAGTGAGTTTTTGAACGGATATTTATTGTTGGTAATATGTTTAATGTTAATTTAGTAGATGACTGTAAAATCTAAAATTTGAGGAGTTGTAAATTACTATGTCAACAGCTAAAGATCAAATAAAACAGATACTTGAAGATCAACCTGATGATAGTTCTTATGATGAAATTTTAAAGGAATTAGCGTTTAAAGCTATGATTGAAAAAGGCCTTGATGATATGTCGAAAGGTAACATTGTCTCAAATGAGGAAATGAAAAATAAAATCAAATCATGGCAAAAATAATATGGACTAGTGAAGCAGAGCGCTGGTTGAAGAATATATTTGAATATATTGCGGAAGATAGCGCAACAGCTGCAAACAATGTTGTAAACGGAATTTATGACAGGGCACAACTGTTATTGGAACAACCAGAAATTGGTTATAAATATGAGTATGAATCTGAAGTAGAAATAAGAATACTTCTTTACGGACATTACCGAATAACATATGCAATAAAACCAGAGCGAGAAATAGTAATTCTTGGCGTATTTCATGGTGCTCTCAAAATAGAGAATTATCTAGTTATTTAAGTGTTATTTGGCTTGTTTAGGATGCGGATGTTAGAGTATTTATTAGAATACATTTGATGCTTGATGCTTGATGCTGCACCGGACTTTTTGACAATAAAGGAAGTTTTGGAATTTATTCTAGGTACAAATTAGTTATCTAAAACAATGTAAGAAAGGTTGTGATGTGATTAATACTGAAAAATTTGTCGATAAGCTTATTGAGACTGGGTTTACCCACCTTTGTGTGGTGCCTTGCTCATTTGCTAAGAGTTTGATTAATGCGAGTATTAATAAATCTGATCAGCTTGAATATGTCCCTTGTGCTAGTGAAGCAATTGCCTGCTCTGTTGCTGCAGGCCTAAAAATGTCAGGCAAACGGCCCATTGTTATCGTGCAATCTTCTGGTCTAACAAATATGGGTAGCTGTATTACTAGTTTACTAAAACCCTACGAAGTTAGATTCCCCATTATTGTAAGTTGGAGAACTTATAAAGAAGGTGATAGTGAAATTCAGCATCAACATCTAGCAACACGTTTACCTGACTTAGTTGATGCCTACGGTTATAAGAGCGAAATATTGGTTGATGATGAAAATAAAGTGATTGATCAAATTACTTCTGCTGAAAGTGAAACAAAGATATTGTTATTAAAAAGTGGCTTCTTTTCTGATGTTTTACTAGAATCAGAAAACCAACTTGATTTGTCTCATTATAGCCCTCGAAGTAGATTTCTCAAAAAATTAAACACTATGTATGCTGGAAGTGACTATGCGTGTGTCGGTACAACAGGTAACGCGGCTAGGGAAATGTATTCACTCATGCCAGACACTAAAAATTTTTACATGGCAGGTAACATGGGTGGTGCACTTAGCCTAAGTTTAGGTGGCTACCTAGGTGGAAAGAAAATGATTGTTGTTGGCGGTGACGCCGAATTTGTTATGCACATGGGTGGAATGACTACTGCTGCGAGATACAAGAAACAAGAATCAGGAAAATTGATTTATATCGTTTTCGATAATGAATCAAACAAAAGCACAGGTGGGCAAAATTCCTTCCAAGAACATTTAAATTATGTTGAAATTGCTAAAGGCTCTGGTTTTAATACTTGTGAAAAAACGATTTTTGATGTCGATGAGTTTGAAAGAATATTGAGTAGTGATGCAGAAAACAATCAGCTGTATTTTATACATGTGAAGTGTTCGTACGATGATGAAATGCCCCGGCCGCCTATGAACACCGTTAAAGAGAGTGTGTCGACTTTTTGTTCTTAAACAGGTTTTTGCTCAAATGTTAGCTGTTACTAATTAACGATTGTTTGCTTTTTGTGTTTTCTCCTAAATACTGTTATTTTTTGAGTATGAATGATTGATTAAGATTAAGGCCTTTCATGTATGAGCTATAAAGGTATTGTTCTCGCTGGTGGTTCAGACTCTCGTTTGCACCCACTAACTATGTCTGTAAGTAAACAGCTTATGCCGGTGTATGATAAACCAATGATTTATTACCCGGTGTCCGTATTATTACTTGCAGGTATTACGGATATACTTATTATAACTACTCCACTAGATGCTGATTTATTTCAGCGATTGTTGGGGGATGGTCAAAAATGGGGTGTGAATTTCCAATATGCAATTCAAGATGAGCCAAAAGGATTAGCTGAAGCTTTTACAATTGGAAAAAACTTTATTGGTAAAGATTCCTGTTGTTTAGTGTTGGGTGATAATATTTTTTATGGTCATGGTTTGGAGGCAAAACTAGCACAAGCAACAGCATGTAAAAATGGTGCAACCGTTTTTGGATGTTATGTAAGAGATCCTGAGCGGTATGGAGTAGTAGATTTTGATACCGCAGGAAACGTGTTGAGTATAGAAGAAAAACCGGAAACGCCTAATTCAAATTATGCTGTTACTGGGTTATATTTTTTTGATAATCAAGTAGTTGATATTGCAAAAAATATTACACCCTCCACGAGGGGAGAGTTGGAAATTACTGATGTCCTAAATGTCTATTTAAATCGTGGTCAGCTTAGCGTTGAGAGACTGGGTCGTGGTTCAGCTTGGTTGGATACTGGTACACATGATTCTTTGTTGGATGCAGCAAATTTTATTCAAGTGATTGAACAACGCCAAGGGCTTAAAATTTGTTGCCCTGAAGAAATTGCTTATCACCAGGGGTTTATTGATGCGAGTCAATTGGAAGCTTTAGCGCGTCCTCTTTTAAAAAATGGATACGGTCAATATCTTATGCAAGTACTTTCAGCGAAAAGCTAGTTTTAAAATGCGAACCGAATAAATAATTACTTGATAATTTGTAACATTAGTAAAAAGTGATTGCAAGGCGATAAATATAGTGAAAAAGGATTTATTAATTTAATGATTTATACACCTAACAATATTTTGGTAACTGGTGGCGCTGGTTTTATTGGTTGTAATTACATACGTTATATTTTTAAGGCTAGTCAAGCAGTGAATGTTGTTAGTCTTGATAATTTGAGTTATGCAGGTTCCTTGAAAAATTTAGAGAGTTTGACGTCGCCTGGGCGTCATCAATTTGTTGAAGGTGATATTTGCAATAAGGAATTATTATTAAGCGTATTGCGTGATAAAAATATTGATACTATCGTTCATTTTGCAGCGGAGAGTCATGTGGATAGATCGATTACGGGTCCGTCAGCATTTATTCAGTCCAACTTGGTTGGTACCTTTAATCTATTGGATGCAGCACGTGAAGTATGGCTAAACGAGAAAAGCTGGGGTGTTTCGAATTGTCGTTTCCATCATATTTCCACTGACGAAGTTTACGGAACTTTAAATCCAGAAGATCCACCATTTACAGAAAAAACGACATATGCGCCGAATTCGCCTTACTCCGCATCTAAAGCTGGCTCAGACCATTTGGTGAGATCATACTTACATACGTATGGTTTACCTGTGACTACTACTAATTGTTCGAATAACTATGGGCCTTACCAGCATTCAGAAAAATTTATTCCCACGGTTATTCGTTCTTGTCTTGAGCATAAGTCTATACCGGTATACGGTGATGGTACCAATATCAGAGACTGGTTGCATGTTGATGATCATTGCAGTGCTATTGAAAAAGTCATACGCCAGGGTTCGATTGGAGAGACCTATAACGTAGGTGGTCACAACGAGTGGTCAAATAACGATATAGCAAAAACGATATGTGATTTGCTGGATAAAAAAGTACCTTGGAATCGGCGTTACACATCACTAATATCATATGTGGAAGATCGATTGGGACATGATTGGCGTTACGCAATTAATGGCGCTAAATTAAAAACTGAATTAGGCTGGTTGCCTTCTTTGCAGTTTGAAGTTGGTATTGAAAAAACAGTTGACTGGTATCTAGCTAATAGGGGTTATTTGATTGCTTAATGTGCGGAAGAGTAATTTGTGTAATCTATTTAGCACGCATAAAATTGTTCTGAAAGAGTGTCTATGTCCTGTGTAAAAGCCTCTTGCGATGTAGTTATTTATGGCTACCAAAAGATCAATGTTTAAATTCTGGCAATGGCTTAGTTTGTATAATATACGATGCTTTATTCAATTGCGAAAATTTTGTTTGTAATTCGGTAATTTCTCATGGATTTAGAGTGAAATCGGTATGAAATATTTGTTTTTCTAAAAGGTTAATCAAGCCTAAAGATTATTATTTTTTAATCTTGTCAATTGACATCTAATATATAATTTAAATCAGCCTCTAGTTTTAATATAGTGCCAAGGACTGGAGTGCATATCAACCAAACCCATCTACATCGAAGTATGAATAAGTGCGATATAGACTAGAAGTAAACAGCCTCAGGTGTGTTATTCATTTCATAAAACGATTTGGTCGTGTGTTTTTTTGATCATGCTCGATAAGTATATGATGAAATTAACTATACTCGATACATTGTTGATATAAGTGGTTGACATTTATTCTTTTAATTAATGGAATGCGCTCATGCGTTGAGATTCTTTAAACGGAAGATGGAAGAGTACGAGTTACTGATCCAAGAAATAGAATTGCTTTGGCGGGAAGTCATGATGAGCAATAGTGATGCAGATGTGAAAGACGTTGTTGAAAGTTTAGCTAAATGATAATCTGGCGGCATTATAAATCAAGACTTAATTTTAAGGCACATTAGCTTTGAAATTGAGAGGTTATATTGGAATATCGTGAAGAGCATGTGCGAGTTTCATTTGGGTAATTGTAATCAGTTTGCCATAGCGATTGATAAGTTGTTTGATAATTATTCGCTTCATTGTTTGAGTAATCATAAAAAACATTGACAACACGGAGCGATAAGGCTGTAATCTACATTTCATGTTCATGGGCTGAACACGGATAAAACGTTCAAATTGTCACCACTTTACAGTTGTATTAAAAAAGAAATATAAATCCATGAAAGAAGAAATTCGTTATAAATTATTAAAAGCGCTAGCTGCAAATCCAAAAGTGAGTCAACGTGAATTGGCTGAAGTATTGGGTATCAGCTTGGGTAAAACAAATTATTGTCTCAATGCACTTAAAGAAAAGGGTTGGATAAAAGCTAAAAACTTTAAGAATAGTCCTTCTAAACGGGGTTATTTATACGTTTTGACGCCTAAAGGCATTGAGGAAAAAGCAAAAGTTACTACAAGGTTTTTTAGGCGGAAGATGGAAGAATACGATTTGCTAACTCAGGAGATAGAGGTACTTCGGCAGGAAGTTATGATGGCAAATGTGAATTTAGATGTGCATGTTGATTCTGAAGATTTGGGTAAGTAACGACCTCAGCAAGCAAGTCACTTCACACAATAATCACGAAAATACTGAGATTAAATTTCAACGAAGATTTGAATGTAAATTATATTTTTGGGTCATCTATGGCGTAATATGAAACAACGTCTAGTGATATAGATATTGATTTGTTAAATTTTAAAAGTATATGTACCATAATGAAGATGCAATAGATGTTGACTGGATTGCAAATATATAGTGCAGACAAATTATCACTCTGGAAGGAGTGTTTGCTTAGGAAATTATTTCCAAAAGTAAAGGGTGCTATGAATTTGTCATACATCCATAGTTGCAAGTCAGGTAATTTAATTAGTGTAGTAACTAAATAAATGTCTAATGGAAAGTGCGGTATAACTGTTGTTGTGGATAAGAGTAATACCCTTGGAGTTAGTATAGATGGAGATATTGGAAGGGCTATGGAAAACCAGCAAGATAGATTTATTAGTTTGTTGATAGATGATTTGATGAGTGCTGACCCTAAAAGCATTAGAGATGATGATATATTGAAAAATGCTCAGAGCTTAATGTCAGAAAATAATACAAATACAATGTTAGCTGTAAATAATGACGGTCTTTTTTTGTGGCGTAGTACAGATGTACGACTTGGGTATTTGAGATAATGAAACTATTAGACTTTGAAGTTGGCATTGATCACCCGTTTTTCTTGATTGCAGGCCCTTGTGTGATCGAATCAGAATCACTCGCCATGGAGGCAGCTGAGTATCTTAAAAGAGTTACTGAGGAGTTGGGTATTAACTTTATTTACAAATCCTCATATGACAAGGCCAATCGTTCAAGCACAAGCAGCTTTAGAGGCTTGGGTATTGAAGCGGGTTTGCGAATTTTGCAAAAAGTCAAAGACGAAATTGGCGTGCCAGTACTAACTGATGTACATGAAGATACACCTCTTGATGAAGTAGCTTCAATTGTTGATATGATGCAAACGCCGGCCTTTTTAGTGCGTCAAACTAACTTCATTCAAAATGTGTGTAAACAGGGTATTCCAGTAAATATCAAAAAAGGGCAGTTTCAGGCGCCATGGGATATGCAAAATGTAGTAGATAAAGCAATTGAGGTAGGTAATCAACAGATTTCTATTTGCGAGCGTGGTACCTCTTTTGGATACAATACATTAGTATCAGATATGCGCAGTTTGGCTACCATGCGTTCAACTGGCCGGCCGATTGTATTTGATGCTACTCACTCTGTTCAGCAGCCGGGCGGAAATGGTTTAACCTCAGGTGGGCAGCGAGAAATGGTTCCGGTATTGGCGCGCGCTGCCGCTGCTGTAGGTGTATCAGGCTTCTTTATGGAAACCCACCCAGATCCTGAAAATGCACTTAGTGATGGTCCAAATATGATCCCAATTCATATGATGGCGGATATGCTCAAGGCTTTGCAAGATATTGATCATATTACTAAACAAAATGGATTCTTAGAGGATGAATTGTCATGAAACAGCTACTTGTATTTTTAGGTGCTGAATTATTTAATTAGGTCAAAAGGACAGGATATAAATGGATAAGATAAAAATTTTTATGGGTTTTGATAGACCAAATAGAATTCCTGCTTACGTGTTAGCTGATTCTATAATTGAAAATAGTTCAATACCAGTTGAATTTATATTTCTCCATAAGGGGACGTTGAAGAATGTTTTCACTAGACCGAAAGGAGAATATGATAGTACAGAGTTTAGTATTAGCAGATTTTTAGTCCCTTATTTAAGTGATTATGAAGGCTGGTCTTTATTTATCGATAATGACATGGTCGTGGAAAATGATGTAGCAGAACTCCTACCTTTAATGGCTGGAGATTACACTGTTAGGTGCACTAAGCACAACCAAGTTGTTGAGAGTGATGTTAAATTTTTAGGTGAAAAGCAGACCTCGTATAACATGAAGAATTGGACTAGCGTGATGATGTTTAATAATGCTAAGTGTAGAGCATTAACTCCTGAGTATGTTAATAATGCTCCTGGATTGGATCTTCATCAATTTAAATGGCTTAAAGATATCGAGAAAGAAATAGGTAGTATTCCATTGGAGTGGAATTATCTTGCGGATGTGAATAGCATTGGTCAGGAGCTTGTAAAGAGCCCTAGCCTTATTCATTACACAGAGGGAGGGCCATTTTTTAAGGCGACACCTGATTGTGAATATGCACAAAATTGGATAAAAGTTTACGATAGAGTTAACGACTACCAAAAACACTAGATATGAAAATTAACGAAGTAGCTAGAAATGTATTTGAAATCGAATCTAAAGAGATATTAGGGCTGAGTGATTTATTAACTGAAGATTTCGAGTCTGCTATTCAGGCAGTATTGGAGACCAAGGGAAAACTTATTGTTTCTGGTATGGGAAAGTCAGGCATAGTAGGTAATAAAATAGCAGCTACTTTAGCAAGTACGGGGACACCAAGCTTCTTTCTGCATCCTGGTGAAGCGTATCACGGCGATCTTGGTATGATTGAGTCGTTAGATATCGTGTTGCTAATTTCCAATTCAGGTGAGACAGATGAGATATTGAAATTAATTCCATTTTTAAAGTCTCAAGGCAATAGAACATTATCAATGAGTGGAAATCCTCAATCTACATTGGCAAAAAATACCGATTATCATTTGAATATATCTGTGCAAAAAGAGGCGTGCCCTTTGCAGCTTGCTCCGACATCTTCAACAACTGCAACAATGGTAATGGGCGATGCTATAGCAGTTTCATTAATGAAATTAAAAGATTTTCAGGATTTTAATTTTGCAAAGTTTCACCCCGGCGGGAATTTAGGTAAGAAACTTTTGGTTAAGATTAAAGATGTTATGAAGACAAAAGACCTGCCAATTTGTCACCAAAAAGATAGGATGAAAGATGTAGTTCATTCAATAACCCAAGGAGGCGAAGGTGTAGGAATTGTTTTGAATGAAGATAAAATAGTAGGTGTAATATCTGATGGTGATATAAGGAGATCGATGGAAAATGAAAGGTTATTTTTCACATTAACTGCTAAAGATATTATGAGTACTAATCCAAAAACAATTCTCTATTCTAAAAGCCTAACTGACGCTTACAATATGATGGGGGAAGAAAGAGTTAATACATTGATTGTGGTAGGAGAAAGTGGTGAATTGCTCGGAACCATACAAAGTCATGATGTTAATATTTAAAATCACCCCAATAAACAAATTTGTGCGAAATTATTGAACTTTAAAGTTGGCATTGGTCAGCCATTTTTAACTTAAGATACTTAGGTTTAATAGTGATGCTGTTTTTTTATGTCGTCGTTGTTTAAAAAGTACCAATGGCGTATATAACATAAGTCCAGTCAAACGAAATGGATTTTAATGTCTTAGGTGCAGACGTTAAGTAAAAAACAGACAAAATTATCAACGAATTTAAAAGTAAATAGCAAGAGGAAATATTATGACAGAAAATCATATTAAAAATTATTGGGAAAATCAGGGAGAGGTTCATAATGAATCACATTGGGCTTCCTGGGGTGACAACTGGATGATAGATTTAGAAATTGAGACTATCAGTGAGCATATTAATGATAATGATAAAGTTTTGGATGTAGGATGCGCGAATGGGTATTCTACATTTAATCAATTAAAAAAACATGACTTAGATGCTATAACTGGAGTTGATTTTGCTGAGAGTATGATCCGTTATGCAAATGAAAGTCTTAACAAAAATAAATATTCAAATGTAAATTTTGAAGTAGGAGATGTCAGGAGTTTGAAGTTTAACGATAACACTTTTGATATTGTATACACAACTAGAGTTTTAATTAATTTACCTACATGGGAAGAGCAAATTAACGGTATAAAAGAGTGTATTCGTGTTGCTAAAAGTGGTGGAACAATTGTTTTATGTGAAGGTTTTTGGGAGCCTTTGATAAAATTAAATGCGTTACGAACCTTAGCTAATTTAGAGCCCTTAGTAGAACATGACTTTAATAGGTATTTAAAAAAGGGCAATGTAAAAAAATTACTTGATAGTTTAGATTTAGATTTTGAAATAGTTGATTTTTCTTCTATTTATTATATTGGCTCAAGATTCTTTAGAGAATTAGTAACTGACTATACAGAATATGAAGGGTTTTCCAATCCAATAAATGCAAAATTTGCATCGTTACAAAAAGACTACAAAGGTGGGGAGGTTGGAATTCAACAAAAAATTGTCATTAAAAAATTATGATACCATTCAATAAGCCGCCAAAAACTGGAAACGAAGAAAAATATATTCTTGAAGCTGTAAAGAGCACAAAGATCTCCGGAGATGGTTTTTTTGGCCAGAAATGTCAGGCTTGGTTTGAAGAGAGCTTAGGTTGCCCTAAAACCCTGTTAACGCCCTCTTGCACTGCTGCTTTAGAGATGGCGGCAATTTTGTTGGATATTCAGCCGGGCGATGAAGTGATCATGCCGAGTTATACATTTGTTAGTACGGCAAATGCTTTTGTATTGCGTGGTGCAAAAATCGTATTTTTGGATATTCGCCCAGATACAATGAATATTGATGAAACTTTAATTGAGGCGGCGATTACACCAAAAACAAAGGCTATCGTTCCAGTCCATTATGCAGGTGTAAGTTGTGAGATGGATGTGATTATGGATATCGCAAGTCGTTACAACTTGTTTGTTGTTGAAGACGCAGCACAAGGGATGATGTCAACTTACAAAGGTAAAGCACTTGGAACTATTGGGCATTTAGGTACGTATAGTTTCCATGAAACCAAAAACTATACGAGTGGTGGGGAAGGTGGATTATTAGTTATTAATGATGAAAACTTATCTGAACGAGCTGAAGTGGTACGTGAAAAGGGAACAAATCGTAGCCGCTTTTTTCGTGGTCAAGTGGATAAGTACACATGGGTTGACATTGGTAGCAGTTATTTATTAAGCGATCTTCAAGCTGCGTATCTATGGGGGCAGCTTGAAAAATCCAGTGAAATTAATATCGACCGCTTGGAAACTTGGCATGCTTATTATGAGGCCTTTGAGCCTTTAGCCAAACAAGGATTGTTAGAAGTTCCTTTTACTCCTGTAGATTGCAAACATAACGGCCATTTATTTTATCTTAAGTTAAAAGATTTGGAACAGCGTGCTAAATTTATTGATTCTCTAAAAATAAAAGATGTATTAACTGTATTTCATTATGTTCCTCTCCATACTTCACCTGCAGGTTTGAAGTTTGGAAAACTCAACGGAAAAGATGTGTTTACTACGAATGAAAGTGAACGATTAGTTCGTTTGCCTTTATTTTATGGGCTTACCCAAGAGCAACAGGAAAAAGTCATAGATGCTTCGCTTGCTACCATTTATAAGCTTGCAGAGAGAAATGATGTATTAGAACGCCCACTTGTTTGATAAGATCTTATATATGGAAATACTGATTATAATAACATGAGTAAGACAAATAAAAGTGTACTTATAACGTTATATCGCTTACTTACTTCTAAAGAAAGAAAAACTTTTAAACGAGTTATTATTATTGTTTTTATAGGCTCGATGTTTGAATTGTTGGGGATATCATTAGTTATCCCGTTGGCAAAGATGTATACAGATTTTTATGAGTTATTAGATAATCAAAACTTTAGTACGATTTATGAGTTTGCCGGTTCTCCAGGCCGAGAAGTTTTTTTTGGTTACGCCATAATACTATTTGTAATTTATTTTTTTCTTAAAAACTGTTTCTTATATTTCTCTTTATATAAGCAATATGATTTTGTATTTAAAGTTAGAGGGAATTTATCTGTCAGATTGTATAGAAAATTTCTCTTTATGCCTTGGATTCATCATATTAATCGAAATAGTGGTCAGATGATAAATTTGATTGCCAATGAAGTTAATGTTTTTACCGGTTCAGTGTTATTACCCACTGTAGTCTTAATTGCAGAAACCATAATGGCTATAGTTGTGTTTCTGTTTTTATTTTTATATTCGCCGGTGGTAACACTGCTGGTTGGATCGGTATTAATGCTCACAATTGCAGTTCTTACATTAATAATGAAGAATCGTTTGAGAGATCTTGGGATTAAACGTCATTCTCTTGAAGGTATGCGAATACAGCATATGCAGCAAGGATTAAGTTCTGTTAAAGAGCTACATGTGATGAATCGTCAAAATGTATTTCTTCAACAATATATACCATATAGTGTTGGTAGTGCAGAAGTGGTAAAAAAAATTAACTTGCTACAATTAATGCCAAGATACACTCTCGAATTTAGCGTTGTTCTGTCTGTAGCGATTGTTATGATGTATATGTTGAATGGCGGTGTGGCAAGCGATGAAATGGTGCCGCTATTAACTATTTTTATTGTAGCAAGTATTCGTCTTCTTCCTTCAGTTACTAAAATTGCGGGGGCAGTTCAAAGTATTCGAGGTGGTATCCAGTCTTTCTATAAAATTAATGAAGATCTTTCTGATGAAGGTCGTGATACTGAAAAGGAGGAGTTAATACGAGAGGAGGATTGCAATGGGCTGACTTTTGATTCGAATATTACATTTTCAAGCCTTTCTTTTTCTTACCCAAATTCTGATAAATTTTCCATTAGAAATATCGATTTTAAAATAAGTAAGAATGAATGTGTTGGAATACGAGGAAAAAGTGGAAGTGGAAAATCTACACTAGTTGATCTTATGTTAGGAGTGATAGAGCCAACTAGTGGAGTTATTTCGGTTGATGGAAAAAACATAAATGACTGCATGCAAGCTTGGCAGAGAAAGATTGGATTTGTTCCGCAATCTATTTATCTTCTCGATGATACAATTAGAAACAATATTATTTTTGGTGACCAGGATGTAGATGAAGATCGTTTGTATCAAGCTATAAAAGATTCCCAACTGGATGAATTCTTACATACCCTAGACCAGGGTTTAGAAGAAAAAGTAGGCGAAAGAGGTGTTAGATTGTCAGGAGGACAGCGTCAAAGAATTGGAATCGCAAGAACTCTATATAGGAATCCAGAGCTAATAATCTTTGATGAAGCCACAAGTGCTTTAGATGTCGGTACTGAGCAAGAGATCACCAAAACTATTGAAGGTTTAAAGGCAACAAAAACTATAGTGATAATTGCGCATAGACTTAGCACTTTGGATGTTTGTGATCGAGTTTTACACTTAAAGGAAGGGATGTTGACAGATGTCTCGCGTAGTTAAATTCTTATGAAAAACAAAGCTAGTGTTATTAATATTGTACCAAAAAAATCTATTTTTGAAGATGAGATAAGAGAGAGTTCGTTGTTGAATAATCATGATTTTTTTAGTTATGATTGGAATGCAAGTAAAAACAAGAGAATTGTTAGTTTTTTTCGATTAATGCATTTGTTTTTTTCAGACAAATATTTGGCATATTGTTTTCACTGGGTACCTACCAATTGGCTTTTTATATTGTCATTGATATTTAAAAGAAATACTGTGTTATATTTTTGGGGTAGCGATTTTTATGGGTCAGTTATTTCTGCAAAAGAAATAGAGGCGCATTGCGTTAGAAAAACCCCACGTTTAATTGAATTTCAATCTTCGTTCAACATACCCTATCGCAGAAGTATTTTTAGAAAACTAAAGGCTATGATGACTTGTTATCTTGCTGGGCACTCTGCCGGAGTCGTTGGCACTGAAAAAAACTATCGTTATATGCGATATTGCTATTGGAAATATTTTAGGAAGTTAGGATTTCCCGACCGACTAGATCTCAAAATGTATGGAAGTGAAGATATTCAACCGTCAGAATTGTTAGTAGACAATTGTCTCGATAATTCAAAAAATAGTGTAAATATTCTGGTTTGTCACAATGCATCGAGTGACTTGAATGTTAGGCACACTGCGCGCTTGCTAAAAGAGCTTTCAGAGGCTTTCGATATAAATGTATATGGATTTTTGTCTTATTCTGGAGGTTCTGAAGCGGATCGGGATCAAATTGAGAGTGAATATGTGGAATTATTTTCACCATTCTGTAAAAGTGTATACTTTGAACGTAAATTTCTTGATTTTCAAAAACTTGATTCAGCATTAAAAAATATTCATGTTGCAGTTTTCTCTTGCTATAGAGATGAAGGAATATGTCTTTTAAGACGTTTTTTGATGATGGGTGGCATTGTTAGCTTTAATAAATTTTCTGTAAATTATGGTCATTTTAGACAGTTATCTGCTAGTAAGTTATTGTCTCATGATGAGCTCTTAGATATGGATGAAAAGAAAATTTTGCAGTTGAGGCAGGCTAAGGTTGAATGTGATTTTTCAAAACCGGAGTTTTCTGTTGAGATGTTGAAAGGGAAAATTAAGCATGGGATATAATTATTTATCATTAAAAA
>Ga0316207_10003392_pt1 | contig 14871 bp, 12 predicted proteins | sample 6weekpyrite_MG_FD_204943 | JGI IMG/M metagenome (GOLD analysis project Ga0316207, IMG submission 204943) | Microbial mat bacterial communities from mineral coupon in-situ incubated in ocean water Damariscotta River, Maine, United States -... | ecosystem: Environmental > Aquatic > Marine >... | reverse complement strand
TAATTTTAATGCTGGATATGTGCTGTTTTATACGTTGAATTGTTTCCGGGTGATATCGTAAACGTGAGTAAGAGGTTGATGCATCACCAATAGCTATTTCATTTGTACAATGTTTGTATAAATCCTGATAATTACTCCAGCCTAAATTTAAGTAACGATCAGTTGAAAAGAAATGTGGCTCCTTTCCTTTTGCGATTGCAGCTTGAGGATGTAGTGAAAGCATGTTGCTTAGGGTGGTTGTGGCCGCTTTGGCCGCGCCGATAATAAGAAAATTGGGTTTTATATTGTTCATGGTCATATTTATATAGTTATTGTGCCTGATTTTAAGTTTTAGCCTCGCTAGCCCAGAGCTTAAAGTTTTTTATTTAGTGTTTGCAAGCCATTAAGGTGGATTCAGGTAGAGTTTACAGTTGGGTTAGAGAAGCTGTTGTGGCGTTCTGTAAGGGGTAATAGTGTTTGATGTTGACAGAATAATTGTTACTGTCGGAAAAGCTAACATTTAAACAGTCTTTATGTTTATAAAACATTTAAATTCCTTTAATAACAATGGGTTATGGATTTAACTCTATTTGATTTATTAGTATTTGGAGGTCGTTTATTGCTCGTATATAGGCTATTAATTGGTTTTTTAACGGCTAGTAAAAACGCTATTTTGTCGGATTATTTATCAGAGTAGAGTGGATAATAGGGTAGGAAATCGTGATGTTTTAATTAACTTGTTGATATATATAGATATATTATGGTTGGCATATGTTCTGCATTAGTCGCATACAGTAACAAAACGTAAGTTTAAGTTGCTTACAATTAAAAATGAAAAGATATAAATCTGGAGATTTACAAATATGAATAAAAAACTTTTAGTTTCTACAATTGGCCTGGCTTTTGCTGCTGCTGGTGCAACTTCATCTGCAACTGCAACTACTCTTAATTTTGATGCTGGTGTAACTACATGTACATATCATGGCACCTGTTTCGTTAAATCTGGTTCTTACTTCGGAATGGACACTAACGGATCAGGTTCTGTTACTCCTAATGAAAGAACTGCTCTTACTCAAAATGCCGGTATTGTTCTAGGTACTGCGCAAGCTGCTTCAGGTTCTCATTCGGGTGCTCCAGATGGTACTGAAACAGCGGGTATTGATACTGCATGGGGTTTCTTTGGTAACACTGGTTTATCATATACATCATCACCTACAACTGTTTTATCACAATCTGGTAACACTGCAACAATCGATATGTCTGGTTGGAGTGTAACTTGGAATGGCATTGCTTCAATTCCTATGGGTTCAGGCGCATGGGGCGGTAATGCGGATGGCGTTGCCGACATTACTTGTGGCGTTGATTGTGGTGATGGCGATACTTATACACTATCATACACAGCAACTGTTCCAATGAATGACCCATCTGGCTTTGGTGGCGTAGGTTACGACCTGTTCTTCACTGGCACTATCTCTGGTGGTGCAATTACTGCTTCAGCAGTTCCAGTTCCAGCTGCAGTATGGTTGTTCGGTTCAGGCCTGGTTGGTCTAGCGGGTATTGCGCGTCGTCGCAAAGCTGCATAATTTAGATCTCTATCTTTAAGAGTCTAAGTTGTATAAAAGATGGGGGTCACGAAAGTGATCCCCATTTTTTTTGGATTTTTTAACACAAAATATTATTAAATAATAAGTAGGGATATGAAAATGAATAAGAATAAATATGTTTTATCATTAAGTGTGTTATTAAGTTTTTCAACTTTGTCAGCTGAAGCTGCTTTGAGCTCAAATGCTTTACTGGCTTTTGATGCGGGTGTTTTAGGTGGAGCCTATAACACTGAAATTATTAGTGGTAGTTATTTTGCAGTTGATACCGGTGGTGATGGAGTGTTAGATGTATATGATAGGGTGGCTATTTCTCCCGGCACAGATGGAGGTCTACTCGTGGGGCAAACACAGCTTGCAGCCAATAGTCATGCTGGTTCTCCAGATGGTACCGAAATTAGTCCATTTGATGCGCCCTGGACTTTTTTAGGTAATACAGGTATGCATCAAAGCACTTTGCCCGTTAATATTCTGAGTGATGATGGATCCGGGAATGTGCTGTTAGATTTTTCTGGCTGGGGTGCTATCTGGAATGGAGTGAATGAAATTAATTTGGGTGGTGATACGAATTATTCTGAAACAGGTGTTGCAACAGTAGCCTGTGGTTTTGATTGTTCTTATGGTGACTCATTTGCGCTTAATTATGCGGTACATGTGCCAGATGGTGCATTTATGGGTGTTTATTGGGGGTTGCATCTTGAAGGTACAGTGTCAGCAGTGCCCATACCTGCGGCTGTTTGGTTATTTGGTTCAGGCTTTGTTGCTCTTTTGGGTATAGCGAGTCGCCGTAAGCGATTTTAATTCTATAGTTTTTTATTTTTTGCGATTTTAAAATATGAAAGAGCGGGTATTCTTATCCACTCTTTCTGATTTTGTGGGTATAAGTATTATATGCCGCAGTGAGGTGTACAAGATTTATTGTTTTAATATTTAAAATCTATATTTGTATATAAAAACAAATTTATTAACAGTTAAGTGATGCAAGGTACATATATTTTCACGTGATTTCTACATTATTTAAATCAGGTGAAAATAGATTTTTCCTGTTAACTGTTTGCATAGGTTTTATATAAATGAAAAAAAATGAAATAATTAAATCTAAAATTATGTTGGGAATGGCTGCGGCATTAGGGTTATCTAATGTAGCGGCAGATCCTGTGGTATGGGTCGAGCAGGTAACTGGAGGTGAAGTACGCTTTTATGACTGGGGCTATAGTGGGCCAGGCGGGCGATTAGCTAACGACTTCTCCTCTATAAATGGCTTTAACGGTGCTTCTCAAATTCAGCATGTTATAACAACTAAAGCAGATGGCTTAACACCTGATGATCCATATAGAATATTTACTGATTTAGACACGATTCCTATATTCCATGAAGCAAATATGGATAGTCAGACGAACTTCTATCGCTGGGGTTACACATCACCTGCTGGTTCTACATTTAGTAATATGCAAATTGATGCAGATGGTGATTATTTTATAGCCAGGGAGGATATGTCATTTAATTATTACGACACATTTGATTACACCTATGAAGGTACTTCTGACCCAACAACATTACCACAGGGTGTTCCAAGTGGAACTTATGATACAAATATTGCTTTTCAGCCTTACGCGTTATCCGATGCAACAGGTTGGTGTGGCTCTGTTGAAGCATCTAATCCATCTTCGTTGGAAGCAATGGCAGGGCAGGTTACATTTGATTTTGGTTTTGAGGCTTATTTGCCTTCGTCACCGAAAGATGCAGACGGTATTGGAATAGCTGGTGCAGGTTCTATGCAAATAGTGCAGGACTTTCAAATGCGCAGTTATGGTTCTTTAGAAGTGGATGTAACTTCGGGACAGTTCAATTTGAATTTTACAGCAGATGCAGTTGTTAACAATACGAATCCTCTAGATAGTACAGTCCAAACTGATATAAATGGTGATGCCATAATGATCGAAGTGCCTGTTCTAAATATCGATGGCACTCCAGCATTAGACGAAAATGGACAACCTAGGACGATGATGGTTGAGGATAAGCGCGTAGGTGGTGGAGGAGTGGATGCTGGCTTTTATAATGAAGTGTCATTTATGGGTGGGGGTGTTGTTCCTGAAGGTGTTTGGGTAAGAACAGTTGACCCTACAGCTGCTATGAGTGACCTTAATATTGTAGAAGTGTTGGATGCCGATGATGGTGACGCTAATACAATTTGGTGGCAAAACAGCTTCGCTGGCTATCCATTTCTTTTGCGTGCTGATGGTATTCGTGTAGTAGATGCATTGGATATGAGTTTATATAATGATTATTGTGGTATCCCTGGGGCTATTTGTGATGCACAGGGTAATTTTATAGGAGCTGATGCGTCTGTACCAGGAAGTGCATTTAATGCAAAAGGTGAGCTTATAAATCTTGAGGGTGCTGTTGTTCAGGACTTAAGTGCAGTTCCAGTGCCAGCAGCAGTATGGTTGTTTGCTTCAGGCTTAGTTGGTCTAGTTGGGTTTGCTAGAAGAAAAAGCCTTAATTAAAGATGTTTTAATTACAATTTTTTACAATCTAGTAAGGGCAGCATTAGCTGCCCTTTTTATTTGTGGATATTATTATTTGAAATTCGTATAAATGTCGAAAATATTTACAGCAAATAAGTTACGTAATGGAGATTAAATATATAAGTCACTAATAATTATACTAATTAGTAGATAGGTATATATATTGCTTTGTAGAGTTCTATTAAAACCAGTACTCGTAGTAGAGATATATGTGTTGAATTCCTTTTTCTTTACTAAATTGCGCCCACTATATGATTAGGATATATATGTATATAAATATATACAAACATTGTATTAAATACATTGTTATTCTATATCTTTTGCTAAATGCCAGTTTCAGTACAGCTGCGTCTTCAAACAGCGTAAGGGCGACAGATCATTTGAACGCCAGGCTTGAACATCTGGTTCGTTCAAATATAACTCGCAATAACCTGGTTACAGTCATTTTTGAAACTGATAATTTAGAAAATAGTAGTCGATCCTTGATTTCATCTCATGTTGGAAGAATCAGATTCAAGAAAAATAAGTCTTATGAAATAAGGATACCTGCAGAAAAATTAAAACAATTGCTTAAGAAATTGCCATCGAGCATTCATGCTCGTTTACCATACCCGCACCAGGCTGTTTCTGTTACAAGTCAGGGCGTTGACATTATGGGTGCTGCAGACATGCAAGCTTTATCACATGGTGGTGCAGGTATAAAAATTGGCATTATAGATCTTGGGTTTTCAAATTATGTGGCTGCTCAATCGAGTGGTGATTTACCTGCTGGACTCTCAATTGTGGATTATACTGGAACGGGAACAGGTGGTACTAACCATGGTACTAGCGTTGCTGAAATAGTTCATGATATGGCGCCTGATGCAGAACTGTATCTGGCTAAAGTAAGTACATCGATTCAACTGGATGCAGCCATGAATGATATGGCTTCAGCAGGTGTAAGTATTATTAATCATTCCGTAGCCTGGTTTGGCGCGGCATTTTATGATGGTACAGGTAGTATTTGTCAGGTGACTGATGCGGCACAATCAGCAGGTATGTTATGGGTAAATGCGATGGGAAATTCACGTAATGCCCATTACCTGAGCTCATTTACGGATCTTGATGGTGATTTGAAACATGATTTTTCGGGGCCGCCTTCTCAAAATTACAATACGATATCGTTGACAGCAAACAATAATATTTCACTTATATTAAATTGGGATGCGTACCCTGCAACACGTGATATTGATTATAATTTATATCTTTATGACCATGTGCCGACAGCAGGTAGTGTACCTGTCGCATCTTCTCAGAACCCTCAAAAGCGACCTTATAATAACCCGCCACTTGAGATTATTTCATATACACCGACATCATCAGGTATATATTACCTTGTTGTTACCAAAACAAGTGCTAGCACCGCAAATATCCCACTATCATTGTTTACGACATCTTCATCCTTTGGTGTTAGAACGACAACGAGTAGCTTGCCACAACCTGCAGATTGTAATTCGTCACTAAGTGTAGGAGCCGTAAATCTGTCAGATGGTGTTGAATACTTTAGTTCCGAGGGGCCTACAACTGACGGTAGAAATAAACCTGAACTTTCTGCAACTAATCGTACTGTAACGTCACAGAGCAATAGTTTTGCGGGTACTTCAGGAGCTGCCCCGCATGTGGCTGGAGCAGCTGCATTATTGTTATCACAAAATTCATCTTTAACTTCTTCACAGCTAACGTCATTGCTAATGTTAGATTCCAAAGATGTATCTGCCACTGGTTATGATTATCGTACAGGGTCTGGTCGTGTGAGTCTGGATGCTGATCTAGATGGTTTTAATCACGACGAAGATAATTGTTCTTTGATTTTTAATTCAGATCAAATTGATATGGATAGTGATGGCTTTGGTAATGCTTGTGATGATGATATTGATGGAGATGGACTAACTAATCAAGAAGAAATGTCAATAGGTAGTGATCCAGAAAATATTGATACAGATTTTGATGGATTATCCGATGGCGATGAAATAAGTATATATGGTAGCAATCCATTGTCTGAGGATACAGATTTTGATGGTCTTCTGGACGGAGATGAAATTACAATTTTTGGAACTAGTGTTTTAACATCCAACAGAGGAGATCTTTCACCGAAAGGTGCACCTGATGATGTAATTAATATCGTCGATTTGATGATGATGTATCGGTATCTGGAAAAGCTTGATCAGCCTGATGCAACAGCTTTGTTATTGTTAGATGTTAATATGGATGAAAAATTCGATGTGAATGACGCGCTTCATTTAACGACGATATTAGGATACTAGTTGGAAGTTTAAATATGAATGCATTTTTGAATAAAATTGGCAGTATTCTCTTATTAGCCATAATATTAATTTTTATTAATGGCTGTACTGCAGTATCAAGTTTCCCCACTATAGCAAGACCGGGTGATACTGTTGCTTTAATGATAGGCGGAAGTGAGAAAGCACGTAAGTCTACCATTGAAGTTATTCTTACAGATGAAAATAGCCAGCAGTGGAATTTACAGGAGTTAGGTAAAGTTCGTTCTGTATTTAATCTGAGAGCAGATGCTAAAGCTGAGGGAATGCACTATTCATCCTATCTTGAATCATTTATCTCCTGGTCGGAAGGTCATGAGCCAGTTCAGACTGTACTGGTGATTGATGTGCCTGATGGAGTAGCTAATGGTACTGCTACATTGTCAATCAATCCATATGTGGATGACGATAGTTCTGGTATTTCTACGCCTTACAATATGCAGTTGGATATTATTCCCGGGGTTGGAGCGTCAGATGATTTCAAGCGCAAGGATAATACATCAGGACAGCTGCCTGTTAAGTTTTCAAAACTTGAGCCAGCACCCTATGCCAAAATATCATTGGGAAGCTCTGGAGCGAATACTATAGGTGCATTGTCAATGGTGGTTGATTTTGATCAAACCGTTGTATTGCCGGAGGATCTGAACGTTTATGTTCCAGAGTCAAATGTACGTGGCTCGTTTACTCAAACCGGTAGCTTTGGTGAAAACCAGCGTATGGTTTACTGGCATCAGGATGGAGATAAACTGATGATTGACGTAGTTGCACCACAGGGTATTAAAGCAGCATTTTTAATGATGTATATTGTTCATCCTGTTGATTTGTCGGGTAATCCTAATTTTACGCTTTTACAAACTGATGCCTATGATGTTAACGGAAGTCCATTAATATTAAATCCACTGCTGGAGTATTATCAGTAATTATTTTAAGTTTTATAGAGTACTAGGCTTATTATGATGTGGGCTTACAAATTGTTAAGGATGTAAATGAAAACAGAATTAATTAATATAAAAAAATTGATTAAAAGCAGATTGCTATTATTGCTAATTTTCTCTTTTTGTTTGAACACTGCTCATGCAATCTCTATTCTTACCCTGCCGGGTTCATTCGAGTCGCCAGGTATCTTAGATACATTTCCCGAATATTCCAATTATTCATGGTTGAGTCATCGACAGTCTTCAGATCATCGATATTTTAGTTGGCGTTTTGGTGGCGGCTCTGATGGTGGTGTTATTTTTAATCAGCTACAGGAGTATACTGAAATGACCGATACTTTCGTTATGTTTAATCAAAATACGGGTTTGTTTTCAGTTAATGATGGGATTCAGATTAATGATGATTATTCTATAGATATGGCTAATTTACGAATGTGGCAGTCCTCGCAAATATATGATCTGGGTGACGCTTCAGAGTTTGAGACATTAATTCCTTTCTTTGATGATCTTTCAATAAGGTTAGATGGTCAGAATGGCTGGAGCATTACTGGCAATGAATATCATCTTTTTTATAACACTCGTGGTATATGTGATACCTGTGAGATGGTTATACATTTGCATGGAATGACTGTAGTACCGATTCCTTCATCTATATTGTTGTTTTTAAGTGGCGTTGGGTTTTTAGGGGTGGGTTTTAAGCGAAAGAAGTCTCTTTAATAAGTGTCAAATTAATTATATATAAGGATTAGTAAAATGAATAAATTAATTACAGCATCAGCTATATTGACAAGTGTTTTTTCCCAGGGTGCATATGCCCTTGGTGTTGGTGATACTTTATTGATTTCACCAGCAATAACCCAGAGCTCATATTATGGTACACCTATTGTTTCTTCTGGTTCGTATTTTTCTATGGACACTAATGGTGATGGAATTTTTCGTGATAATGAAAAGATAGGTATAAATCCTGGCGATGATGGTGGGATTGTAATTGGTAAAGTGCAGCCGGCTGATATTAATCAAAATAGTTGTACTTCTACAATTAACTCAGGTTTGATTGATGAGCCCTGGTGTTTTTTTGGTAATGCAGGCGCTCATCAAACTTTAGATAGGCCAATTACAGTTAATGCTGATGGAACACTCGATTTTACCGGTTGGAGTGTGACATGGAATATGATCCCTGTTGTTAATTTGGGGGGCGCCCCTGATCTTGGTGATACTGGTATGGCTACGATTACATGTTCTACTCCCGCCTGTGCTACGGGTGATAGTTATGTGCTGGACTATACAGCTCATGTGCCTCTTGGTGATCCATCAGGCTTTGGAGGTATTTACTATGGGCTTCATTTAGAAGGATTTATTGGTGTTGCTACACCATTTATAGATGTGGCACTTGATATTGAAGGAGGTGTGTTTCAAGAGTGCTCCATGGCTGGCGGCTCAAGTGTGCATATGACTGCAATACCCACTTTGCCTGATGATGACAGTGTTAGTTCAATTGAGTGGACAATTAATGGTCAACCAGCTGGAGTAGGGGCGGATATTAGTCATTATCTAACTTTAGGAAATAATACAATTGAAGTGCTATTAACCACAATTAACGGTGGAACAGATACCATTTCTGCAGTTGTTCGCGTGAATGATACGACTCCACCCATTGTTTCGGCTGATTTTATTAATCGTTTAAATGGTATGTCAGTCACTGAATTGCAACGTTTTAATATGTTGAAAATTAAAGCGGGTGCAGTTGATGTTTGTGATCCAGAACCAATTGTAGAAGCTATGATTGGTGCACCGGTGAATAATAATGATTCGGTTTTTATTATGAAATATTTTGGCAATGTTAGCCTGAATCTATCAAAAATCGATCTGTCTGTTAGAGCTACAGATAATCAGGGTAACTCATCGAAGCAAACGGCAACAATTAATATTCAGTAACATAGATGGATCTCTGTAAAAAGGAAGCCTATGGCTTCCTTTTTTATTGGGTAATGCTAATGGCTAAATATAAGTTTTCTTTGTATTTTCATTGATTTCAGCATATTCCCATAGAGATGTAAAAAACTCGACTAATTTATTACCTCGACTTTTACAGTCAGCAAAAATTGCGGTGTGCTGTGAGTGAATCGGTTTGAATATAAATACGTTCTGATCGAATACTATAAATGCAACACCGACACTATGATAGTCTAAAGGTGTGTCTTTGATTGTCATTATAGAGGGAATTTGTCGTGCCAGATTGATGAGGTGATGCCCTTCATGTAATGCAGTCGTAATATCGTTTACTAATATTTCAATCTTTGCATGTCGATTTCCTCTGGCAAAGTCTAGAAGAGATTTCCTGAATTCATTATTGTTATATATTTCACTTTCCAGATCTGGGGAGAACATCTTGATTGTTCTTAATGTGTTTTGAGTATGCTCAATAACAGCTTGTTTTATTTCTGCTATTGAAGATAGCTGTATATCCTCATAAGTGCTTCCCTGTCGTTCGAAGTTACTAAAGTCATATATTGCCATTGACTGATCTCCCGGTCAGAGATTTAACGACATGGTTTTGTGTGGTATACCCGCATCCATAAACTCATCTGAGTTGATGGTAAAACCCTGTTTTTCATAAAATGAAATGGCAGTGGTTTGTGCATGAAGATAGAGTGAGTTCATTTTTTTTGAACGAGCCAGGTCAATCAGTGTAATTAATATAGCTGTGCCCAGCCCATGATGTCGATGCTCACTGAGTACGGCCATTCGTCCGATATGACCATCGGGCTTCATGCGTGCAGATGCTATAGCCTGGTTGCTATTGTCTGTTGCCAGAATATGAATACTACTCTCATCATATTCATCGCATTCGAGTTCTTCGGGGACCTGTTGTTCTTCAATAAATACTTTTCGCCGGACTTTACAAAGAGCTTCTTTGCTAGTGTTCCAGTTGGTTACGGTGATTATATAATCCATCATGTACTCATCTAATTAATACAGACCACATTATATAGATGAATTATAGTTGTTGTTCAGGAATATCTGTATTCTGTAATAATGATGAAATGATAATCTATTGTCACATTATGTTATTGCATATCATTTGCGCTGAGGTAGCCATGCATTTCATCAAATAACGGGGTTTTGTCTATGTTTTCTATGTGGTTATAGTGGCTGGTAGGGTTTTTAGATTATCCTTTAAAAAACGATATTTTATATGCAAAAAAAAACCGGCCATTCCCTGGCCGGTTTTATGTCATCCATGACAGTGATTCTTTGTCCATAAGCTAGAGCAGTTGCTTGCTCATATCGGTACTTCCTGTACCAATCTGGTTATTATTCTGTATTATGTTGTGTATGGAGTATATGGGGATTTTCATCAAGTGTTTGTCAGAATTATCTGATAAATGCTGTAGGTTAATTAGACCGCCTTTGTGAAGGCCTATTTAGAGATTATGTTTTCGATACGATATAAATATTAGAATTCAGGCGCTTACTGAGTTGATTCTGGTGATTACATAAGCTCTAATTTATTCATCAAAATATATACAGCCCATATTATAAAGATCAATCAGTAGCTGTTGTTCTACATTGTTTACATTCTGTAGAAGTCGCGAATTGATTTTGCGATTTTCACATAGTTCAATGGCAAAGTCTTTACTTACAATGTAATCATTCCCATCTACAAATAACTGGGCGCTGTCTGTTTGTTGTATATAGGCAAAGCGGCTAGCAGGGTGACGATTTAGTGACGCACCATCTGCAATGTCCTCTAGCAGTTTTTCTATGGATTCAACAGGGTATTCAGGTGCTTCTGTATATTCTGATTTTGGATCACTCACATAACGTCCAAACCAGCGTGCAATTTCTGGGTGTTGTGGGTTCAGGTAATCTTTAAAAATTTTGCTAACGCGCTCTATGGCTTTTCCGGTGATTTCAGCTGAGTGAGTTTGTGTTGTTAAATCACTGTCCTGATAGGTGAGTTTGCGCGATAGATCCCGCGTAATATGCTCGATAAAATCATTGAGTAAGTCACTATGACTTACTGCGCGATACCCGACAGAGAAGCTAATGCTTTCACCCAGTGACACACCGTGATGTGACACATTAGGTGGGATGTAGATCATGTCTCCCGGTTCAAGTATCCACTCCTGTTCAGCTTCGAAGGTCTGCTGAATTCGTAAAGGTGTGTCTTTCACCTGGTTATCATCACTCACTTCTGCCGTACTGATCTGCCAGCGACGGCGTCCGCTACCCTGAATAATAAATACATCGTATAGATCATAATGGGGGCCAACTGATCCCTGGTCTACTGCATAGCTGGACATTAAATCGTCGAAGCGCCAGTCGGGGATAAAGCGAAATAGATCTGGTAGCCATGCTAGCTCGGGGACTGTTTTTTCCAGGTCATTAACGGCCAGTGTCCAGTGGGATTCGGGTAGATCTACAAATGTGTCATCATCCATCGGACCAAAAATGGGTTGCCATGGGTGTTCGCCATCTTTCTCAATAATGATGCGCGAGTTTATATCTTCTTCACAGGCTAAACCCGCGAGTTCCTCTGCCGTGATGGGGCATTGAAAATTTGGGAATGCCTGGCGAATGACTAATGGTTTTTTCTGCCAGTATTCCTTGAGGAATTCTTTTGCTGTGAGTGAGCCAAGTGGGTTGTGTGTGTTCGACATCAGATAAGGTTTTGCTCAGGTTATTTTAATTAAGCTTAGTCATCCCTGCGAAGGCAGTGATCGAGTGGCTTTGGGTTATAGGTTATAAGCTTTAGCTACATAGGTATTCTGAATGCGGCTTTTTCGCCTTCATGGCGAGTCACTTTTCTGTCTGCAGCAACAGAAAAGTAACCAAAAGAATGCCGCCCCGACAGTAAAGCTTGGTTTTATAAAAGCAAAGCATAAAACAAAGTGCCTTCTTCACTCCTCAATTTTATGGCCGCTGCGGACAAATTAGCCGGGAGCTAATTTGAACAGGCCTTGCCTGACCCGAAGGGTGAGCATCAAGGATGATGCGAATAACTCACGAATCATAAAACACATGATTCGCTCAGACATCCTCGCGGATACCTCCATAAAATTGACTCGCTCATCAGCTTTACAGATGGGGAAAGACAATAAGGCTAAAGTAGTTAGGTATCATATAAAACATCCGTTTATGAATAGCCTCTAACCTTAAATTTTCTTCGCCTGCTCCACAGCGTTACCAATGTAATTCATCGGCGTCATATTGATTAACAGATCTTTTCCTTCCTGTGGCATATCCAGATTTTCTACAAATTCCTGCATAATTTTCTGGTCAACTTTTTTACCACGGGTGAGTTCTTTTAATTTCTCGTAGGGCTTTTCAATACCGTAACGACGCATCACGGTTTGAATCGGTTCTGCGAGCACTTCCCAGTTAGCATCTAGTTCGGCTTCTAATGCGGCTGGGTTAATTTCCAGTTTATTCAGGCCGCGCATCATTGATGAATAGGCGATGGTTGAATGTGCGAAACCCACACCCAGTGTGCGCAGGACAGTGGAATCGGTTAAATCTCGCTGCCAGCGTGAAATCGGTAGTTTCATTGCAAGGTGGCCAAACAGGGCATTCGCAATGCCGAGATTTCCTTCAGCATTTTCAAAATCAATCGGGTTTACTTTATGCGGCATAGTTGAAGAACCAATTTCACCGGCGACCGTTTTCTGCTTGAAGTAACCGACTGAAATATAACCCCATATATCACGGCTTATATCGATCAGTATGGTGTTGAAACGAGCAATCGCATCGAACAGTTCGGCCATGTAATCATGTGGTTCTATTTGAATTGTATAAGGGTTAAATGTAATGCCCAGAGATTCAATAAAATTCTGAGAAAATTTTTCCCAGTCTAAATCAGGGTAAGCAGAAAGGTGTGCATTGTAGTTACCCACAGCACCATTGGCTTTGCCCATTAGCTTTACTGCTGCAGCTGCATCACGTTGTTTCTGTAAACGATAAACCACATTGGCAAATTCCTTACCCATGGTGGTGGGTGAGGCGGGCTGGCCATGGGTTTTACTGAGCATGGGCTGCACAGCGTATTCCAGCGACAACTCTTTCATTTTGCCAATAACATCATCCATCTGTTTTAACAGTACATTGTCACGACCTTCTGTAAGCATTAAGGCATGTGAAAGATTGTTAATGTCTTCTGATGTACAGGCAAAGTGAATAAATTCTGAAACCGCTTCCAGTTCAGTATTGCCGGCAATTTTTTCTTTAAGAAAATATTCCACGGCTTTTACATCGTGATTTGTGGTGCGTTCTATGTCTTTTACACGTTGTGCATCTTCTACACTGAACTCAGTTTCAATTTTATCGAGTAAGTCGATGGCATCTGCACTCAGGGCGGGCACTTCGTTAATGGCAGGTTCAGCAGCAAGGGCCTTGAGCCAGCGAACTTCAACCAGAACGCGGTGGCGAATTAATCCAAATTCGCTAAAGATTGCTTGATAGTCTGTTGTTTTGCTGCCATAGCGGCCATCGACGGGGGAAATTGCGGTGAGTTCAGTGAGTTGCATAAAATTCTGTCTTTTAAAGTCTTTATCAAGGGTCAATCGTCAGGTAAATCAGCTAAAATCTACCTATTCGACTATTGGCTGCCAGTAAACGCAGCGGTAAGCCCGGCAATTATACAGTCACAGCTTATCCTGATCCAATTTATCAGGCGCCAATTTAATCGGGGCCAATTTATTCGGGCTACAGGCACCGCATCATTAATTCAGTGGAGATAAAATGAGCAAGGTTCGCATAGAAAAAGACAGTATGGGTGAGCTAGAAGTACCAGAGAGGGCGCTATATGGTGCACAAACACAACGCGCGATAAATAACTTTCCGGTGAGTGGGCTGGTGTTTCCACGGGCGTTTATCCATGCCCTGGGGCAGATCAAGGCAGCCTGCGCGCAGGTAAACTGTGATCTGGGTGAAATGCCAAAGAATGAAGCGGATGCCATTATAGAAGCATCTGGGCGAGTCAGTGCAGGAGAGTTTGACGATCAGTTTCTGATCGATATTTTCCAGACAGGTTCTGGTACCAGCACCAATATGAATGCCAATGAGGTGATCGCCCACCTTGCCAGTGACGCTTCTGGCTTAACTATTCACCCGAATGACCATGTGAATATGGGGCAAAGTTCGAATGATGTGATTCCAACAGCGATTCATGTCAGTGCCAGTTTACAGGTGATTGAGCATCTGTTACCTGCACTGATGCATTTAAAGCAGACGCTTGATAAACGATGCGAAGAGCTGAAAACGGTTATCAAAACAGGGCGTACACATTTAATGGATGCCATGCCAGTCAGCCTGGCACAGGAAATGAGCGGCTGGTCTGCGCAGATCAGGCTGGGCATTAATCGCCTGGAATCCTGTATGCCGCGCATTTCTGCGCTGGTGCAGGGTGGTACGGCCGTGGGTACCGGTATTAATGCGCACGAGAAATTTGCCGAAATGTTCGCTAAACAAATGACCAGACAAACCGGACATGGTTTTAGTAGCAACCCCA
>Ga0316207_10003390_pt1 | contig 14874 bp, 13 predicted proteins | sample 6weekpyrite_MG_FD_204943 | JGI IMG/M metagenome (GOLD analysis project Ga0316207, IMG submission 204943) | Microbial mat bacterial communities from mineral coupon in-situ incubated in ocean water Damariscotta River, Maine, United States -... | ecosystem: Environmental > Aquatic > Marine >... | reverse complement strand
TTTATCAGGCATTGCCCTTTCCCATCAGGCTTTTGCAACTAATGGATATCAGTTAACCGGTATCGGTGCATACCAGAAAAGCCTGGGGGGTGCAGTGACTGCCATGCCAGGTTCGGCCATGACCGCCATTACAAACCCCGCCGGGATTTCTAGAATAGGTAAACGTGCCGACTTTAGTCTGGAGATGTTTATGCCTGAAAGGTTTGTAGACTTCAGCGCATCAGGTGGGGCTAAAGGTGACTCTGCATCTGAGCAATATGGCGTGCCGGCGCTTGGTTGGACAGCACCTGTAGAAGATAATTCTGAAGTCTATTTTGGCGGCGGTATTTATGGCACCTCAGGGCTGGGAACAGATTACCCATTAACCCAGTTTTCACCCGAAGTTGTTGGTACTGCACCCGGACTTTTTTTTGAAGGCTATTCAGCAATACAGTTCTGGCAAATGGCACCTACCATCGCCTGGAATGAAAACAAGGACCTGAGCTTTGGTGTATCACTCAATATCGACTACCAGTCAGTGTCTTTCAAACAGGCTTTTCATATGGATGGCGATGGCAGCGGAACAGCTGACGGTGTTGCAGATAATGGGACACTCGTTAACTTTGATATGAGCCGGACTGCCCAGGCTTTTGGGTTTGGTCTAAGCATGGGTGTTCTATACGACCTGAATGACAGGTTAACGCTGGGAGCAAGTTATAAAAGCAAACAGAGTTTTAGTGATCTTGAGTTTCAGTTAGCCCACGGTGATATAGCTGATGTATCCGGCCAGAACCTGTTACCCATAACAGGGTGCGCTGGTGGTGTTTGCCCAGCCGGTAAATACACATTAGAGCTTGATTTTCCAGCCATGTACTCTGTAGGCGCGGCATTTAAAGTTAATAAACGTGTACAATTATCACTTGATGTAAAACAGATTGAATGGTCGAAAACACTTAACCGTCTGGATATTAAAGGTCCTAATGGTGAGTTAATTAACCTGCCAGCCAACTGGGATGACCAGACAATTATTGCAATGGGTGTAGAAATTGCACTAAACCCACGGTTTAATTTACGCTTTGGTTATAACCAGGCTGATGCGCCATTTGATCCTGCTGATACAGATAATAACTACATCTTACCAGCAATAACAGAATCGCATTACGCCTTTGGTGGCGATTATCAGCTGGGCAAATACTGGGAGCTAGGCTTTCACGGTTCTAAAACAGCGAATGAAACATATACATCACCTACAACCGGCGCAAAAATCGGGCTAGGCATTACCACATTTGGTATAAACCTGGGATACTTATTCTAAGCACTGGAATAACATCTGCCTCAATTAAGTGCTGAGTTAATGCCTTATTTATTATCAAGGCACTTGATTGAGGTTTAAAACAATCTAAAGACTGTTTACTTTTTCTAGCAAATCCTTAACTGTCTTTCTCTGCGCATCATTTTCAAGCTGATCTAAAAGTTCATTAAGTGAGGCTTTAAGTTCATCAAGTACCTCTTCCTGATGGGTTTGTTTGTCACGCAGGGTTTCTATCATTGTTTCAAAAGACTGCGCCAGGGCTGTCAGCTGATCTGCTTTGCGAAGTGAAGTTACTGGACTGTAATTACCATTTGAAACCTCTTCGCAAATTGTTTGCAAACGATACATGGGGCCTGCGATTTTATGGCTTTGATATAACACCGCAATAGCCGCCACAATACTGGTAACCAGAACCGTCAATATATTTCCAAATACTATAGCCGGTGCCAGACTATCCCAGGTATTCTGTATTTGCTGGTGGGCCACCTTAAGCTCGCTACTTAATTCACTTGAAAGCATAAAATACAGTAAAATTCCTGAAAGCAATCCCGCTGCCGCAATAATACTAATCACAGTCATGATAGATCGCAGCTGAAATTTCTTCTGTATAAATACTATATTTCTTTTTATATCTGAGTCATTCATCGTAATTACTCTTTTTTACTGTGACAGGCGAGACACAGATCGCCTTCTGAATTATTTCGCCGTAATACATAACTTTTACTCAGTCGTTGCCTGTTAAACAACTGATCCATAAAACTTGTACTCGCCATTGGTTTATCGCTTTTTAAATCTCCATGAACATAATGACAGGTAATACATGTAACCTGCCCATTCTCATTCAGGGGTAAATCTGCAGGCACTGAATATTCTGGCGTGATGCCTACAATATGACTAGAGTTATCATCACCATGACAAGTTGCACATAACATAGTTTCAGACTTTACAAATGATGACATTTCTGGAATTACGTGTTTTCCACTTTTAAGCGGTGTGCTAAGCGGTGCTTTTTTATGACAGCTTAAACACTGCACGCTATTCACTTTAGCATCCCCCGATAATAACGACTGGATATGTTCATGGGGATTAAAAACCTGTTGAGAATAACCCAGAGAAATATACCCTGGCAGACACAATACAAACAGATAAGGAAGTACAAATCTTACACAATGTGATCTTAGCATTTTTGACAACACCATCAGAAACTGGCAACCATTTGAAAAGTAACCCGGCGCTTTTCGAAATCAGGCTCATCAGTAAACGTATCCAGGTGACTCAGGTATTCCAGCTTAACTTGAAGATAGTCATCATAGGTGTAACGCATACCAACGGTAACCCGCTTCAACTCATTTACGTTATAACTGACAAGTGGGTCCTCTTCATCTATAACTGCAGTAAACTCAGGCGACCACTCGCCGTAGGAAAGAAAAAAAGCCATGGGGTCATAATCCAGTAGCAGTCTTGCATTATAGCCATCTTCATCCGCAGGACCCGCCGAACCACCCAGGGGCAAAGTAACCGTATCAACATTATCAAGGGTTATGTACTCAACAATAAATTCGGCAATACCAACACGCCAGGTAATATCAACTGCCGCCAGCTCATTACGACGCTCTTCTTCTGAATCCATATCATAAAGCCAGGAAACACCCAGGATAAAGTTACTTTGCGACTCGCGGTTATGCACACTAAATGGATCCCTTGCTGGAAATACCCCGATACGTGTTCCTACACTGGTACCGTTATCTTCAAACAATGAGTTTGTCCAGTACACCGCATAATCAAACTGTGACCAGGTACCATAAGCTCGAATACCATCTCCGCCAAAGCCATCATTTTGAATACGTTGAGTGGTTAGTGGAGCACTCACATTAGGGCGATCTGGCGCACCAAAAAATTCATAATCAATGCCAAAAGGAATATCAAAACGACCAAATTGTATGTGATAACCAGCTTCACCGAACAGCCGTCCACGGGTGGGTACAGTATGTGAATTAATATGGTAATCAAGAACCGCTACTGCAACTTCCGCTGCATCGCCTTCCCATACCAGCGCTGTACTAACAGCAAAATTATCTCCGTGATTAAACTGTATATCCAGCTCAAGTCCGCCAAGATCAAATGGGTGTTCACTGGTATCTGTTGTATGGGCCGTCACGTCAAAGAATCCCTCTAAAATTAACGACTCACTCATTGAGTCCTCATTGCCAGTATCAGGGTGGTCAGCATCTGACATATTCTTGATTAGTGAGTCGATCTGTTTTTGTTGCTGGTTTATCTGTTGCTCAAGCTTTTCAATGAGCTGCTTTTGACTTAATTGACTGCTTGTCTCGGGGGCAGCAGCTAGCGCCGCTGTAAAACAAAGAGAAAAAACCGTTGTTATTGCGCACAGCAAAAGAGTGCCTGATAAAACGGTGAACTGCTGAATTATATTACTAGCTTTTAATAAACAACTATTTAATGCCATAAACAAATTATCAATTTCATTACAATCTTTATTGATAATCAGTATAGACCCTATTTTAAAAAATGTTATAAATTTAAAATTTTACTGTTTACGAGCTGATTTCCAGTTCGGTTTGACTACGGGTTTTAGTTAAAATAGCGGTAATCTCATCAGCTGTTACCGCCTTGCTATAATAAAATCCCTGGGCCTCATCACATCCCCTGCTCTGCAGATATTGTAACTGCTCAATGGTTTCTACACCTTCAGCTAATACTTTTAAATTCATACTGTGACCAAGGGCAATAATTGAGTCTATCATTTCAGCATCTTTAGAATTGCTTGTTATATCACGGACAAAAGAACGGTCAATTTTCAGGGTATCAAGCGGGAAACGCTGTATATAACTGAGTGAAGAATACCCCGTGCCAAAGTCATCTACCGACAAACAAACACCCATGTCATGAAGCTTGAACAGCGTCTCTACAATGTGTTTCTCATCATGCATAATAATACTTTCTGTCAACTCCAGATCAAGGTCTTCAGGATTAATATCAGCCTCGGTAAGCGCACTGGCGATCAGCTTTTCCAGGCCTTTGCTGGCAAACTGCCTGCTGGATAAATTTACCGCAACGCGTACAGAATTAAAGCCCATCTCATTCCATGACTTTAATTGCTTACACGCAGTTTTTAAAACCCACTCACCTATGGGAACAATTAAGCCGGTTTCTTCTGCTATTGGTATAAACTGCCCTGGACTGACTAAGCCCAGGTCAGAATGATTCCAGCGTAGCAAAGCTTCAACACCGATAAGGGTCTCATTTTTCAGGGAATACTGAGGTTGATAAAACACACTTAACTCGCCTTTATCCAGAGCCTGACGCAGGTTAGTTTCGAGAGTAAGTCGTTGCGATGCCTCTTCGGTTAGAGCCTGAGTATAGAATTGGTAAGTGTTTCTTCCTCTGGCTTTTGCCTGGTACATAGCCGAATCAGCATTACGCAATAAAACATCCTGATCAAGCCCGTCATCCGGGTAAACACTAATGCCGCAACTGGCACCAATAAAAATCTCCTGCCCGGCTACATTAAATGGTCTGGAAAATAGTGACAGTGTATTCTCTGCAACACGAGCCGCATCATGACGGTTTTTTAACGAACCAATGATAATGACAAACTCATCTCCCCCGAGACGTGCAACTGTGTCTTCGCTACGAATACTTTGTTTTATACAGTTCGCCACCTGCTGTAATAAAATATCACCTTTTGCATGTCCCATAGAATCATTGACTGTTTTAAACATATCCAGGTCAAGAAATAAAATACCAACCTGTTCAGAGTGCCTTTTCGCTAGCTGTAACTCATGTTCAAGCCGGGCCTGGCATAATAGCCGGTTAGGTAAACCTGTTAACTGATCATGATGAGCCAGATAATCAAGTTTGCTTTCAGTTTCTTTTATATTGCTTATATCCGTAAACACACCTATGTGATAAGTGAGCTTGCCCTGCGCATCCCTGAAAGTATTAATACTTAGAAGTTCAGTATAAACCTCGCCATTTTTACGCTTGTTACGTATCTCACCTCGCCACTTTCCTGTTTCTTTTATAGATTGCCAGAGCGACTGATAAAACGCTTTATCATGGTAACCAGACCTGAGAAGTGACGGGTTTTTTCCTAATACTTCACTTTCAGCATAACCTGTAATTTCACAAAATGCCCTGTTAACACTTATAATTTCATGGTCTGCATCAGTTATCAGAATGCCCTCTGATGTATTATCAAAAACAACAGAGGCCTGCTTAAGCTGATTATGACTATGTTTTATTTCATCTACCATCAGGTTGAAGCCATTCACGAGTGACTGTAATTCCTGAAATGATGAATGAATCAAAGAGTGGCGAAAGTCCTGTTTTGCAACGCGTTTAAATTCATCTGAAATACTTCCAATTGGATTTATAATGAGTCTTAGCATCTGCACACCAAGCCATAATGACAAACCAACCACGATGGCGGCAACCAATACCATTTTTATCATTAACACGTAGATAGGCTGTAAAATATCATCACGATCAATTTCAGTAATGACGCCAAGCCCAATTTGTTTTTCTTCTGAAAGACTACCAAATACCTGCTCTCCCATAAGCCCTACATATGTCTGCTTATGATGCCATCCCGCATGTTTTTTAAGCGCCTGAATAACAGGAAGATGACTGACTGACTCCCCCACGCTAAAGCCGCTATCAATTGTTGATGATAATAAACGGCCGTTTGAATCAACAAGATAATTAACGACATCATCTTCCTGCAAATGTTCCTGTAGCCCCTTCCATAAAATTGTTGCATCCACCTTCGCCAGCAATACGGCTAGTGGTGCTTCAGGGTTCCCAACCGGGATTGAAATTGTAAAAAACATTCCCTCTGGATGATGTGAAACAGGACCTATATAGGTTTCACCAGTAAAAGGCGTTTTGATTTCATCGGGGAATTCATCAACCAGGTAACGCCAGTGAGCTAATAGCCCAGCGCGCTCTTTTACCGGTAGTGATAGATCCTGGTAACTTTCTATGCCAGTAACAATCTCACCCTGTTTATCGAGTAGCAATAAAGCATGGACTGAGGCTTCTCGTTTAATGACCTGATGAATAAGCTCATCAATAAACGGCAGGTTTTTATCACGTTTAAGGGTATATGCGATAGGGTCTGATTTATTAATAAGCAGCGTATGCAGCCTCACCACTTCCTTTTGAATATGCTCAACAGCCAGTTCGCCAATAAAGTCCTCTTCGAGCAGATGCTTTTCGAGTAACTGCTGATAATACAGATTGCCTACCCAGGTGAGCATGATCAACACCGGTGCGACTGATATCAGCAATATCAGGCTGTTCCATGTTTTCTTTAGAGATAAGTTTAACTTCAAATTTCAATCAACTTTACAGAGCTTACTATTACAATAAAGAATGCGGGCACACTGTCACCTTCAACCAAGTATAGTCAAACTACGCAGTATTTATGAAAAAGCATGAATACGGCTCTTTATATCAGAAAGTAGCAGAACTAACATCCCCTGTCAGAGTGATGGAAGATGTTTTTGTCAAGTTTATATAAACCCTGCCGATATGGTTTTCTGGTGAAGTCTATAACAGTCGCTTAGCCTCAGCTTTTAAATTTTAACTATTTGTCGTAGATATAGTTCCTATCCCTTGTTTTATATGAGGTTATTGACTATACACTGTAAGGTAAGAAACACCTGATTCCCTATAGCTGGAATTTAAATTAGATAGAATTACGCCATAACCTAAATCATTTTGTTGAATGTAGCACGCAGGGCTTAATATGAATAATTGGGGATTAAGGAAGAAATTTAGTATTTTAGTGGGTGCTTTAGTTTTCATTGGCATTGTCCAGGCAGCCATTGTGTTTAGTAAAAACTCGGTCATTATGGAGCAGACGCTTCACCTTGAAAAAACCGGGCTTCCGATTTTAAACAAATCCCATAAGTTAAAACTCACTGTTGTTCAGGTTCAACAGTGGTTAACAGATATTAGCGCTACTCGCGCCCAGGATGGCTTGAATGATGGCTTCGATGAAGCCGCTAACAATGCCGAAAAGTTTAAAGAGATAATTGCTGAGCTCATAATTTTATCGCCTGAAAATGCCGATACTTACCAAAGACTATTGCCCATTTTTAATGACTATTACCAGGTAGGCAAACAGATGGCACAGGCTTATATTGATGAGGGTCCTGCTGGCGGAAATAAAATGATGAGCCAGTTTGACGCTGTTGCTGAAAGGATATCTACTGAAGTAGATACTTTATTGGAGAGTAATATTAAGGAAATCAACAGCGCTTTAGCGAACCAGGCGTCCGCTGAACACTCCTCCAGGATATATTTCATTCTGGGCAGCCTGTCCATTTTCACAGGCATCGCTTTATTATATTTTGTTATGAACTCATCTTTGTCTGCATTACCAGCCGCCATAAGAAATATTAACCGGGTTACCCAGGGCGACTTAACAGTAAAAATTAATGCAAGCTCTAAAGATGAAATTGGTAGCCTGCTCAACTCAGTAGAAAGCCTGCGTAATCATCTGGTAGATATAATTTCACAAATATCGCGCACTACTAATCAGCTATCATTAAGTTCCAATGAAATTATTCAGACAACCCATGACACCAGTTCATATTCAAGCAACCAGCAAGCCGAAACACATCATGCCGCCACCGCGATGAATGAGATGACAACTACCATTCAGGATGTTGTCAGAAATATTAATATTACCGCCGAGAAGTCTCTTACCACTCGTGGTGAGGCTGATTCCGGTAAACAACTGATTGTGCAGGCGACCTCTCAGATGCAGTCCCTCGCATCCCAGCTAGACACCGCTGGAGCGACTATTCAACAACTTGAACAGGACACCACCTCAATTACACTTATCCTGGATGTCATACGGGGTATATCTGAACAGACCAACCTGCTTGCCCTGAATGCAGCTATTGAAGCGGCACGAGCTGGAGAACAGGGTCGTGGCTTTGCTGTGGTTGCAGATGAAGTACGTGCACTAGCGAGCCGAACCAAAGAGTCAACCGAAGAAATTAATGACATGATCGAAAAACTAATGACAGGTTCACGCAAGGCCGTTGAAGCCACCAATGAATGCCAGGAACAGGCAAAAACAGTGGTTGACCAGGTTTCATCCGTGAACAACTCCCTGTCAGTGATTACTGATTCTGTTTCCCAGATTAGCGACATGAGTAATCAGGTTGCAACAGCCACGGAGGAACAGGCTGCGGTTTCAGAAGAGATAAATAGAAACATTACTCGAATAGAAGAAATTAGTAACACAATTGTCCAGCGTATTAGTCAACTGTCCAGCTCAAGCGACGAGCTCACCCATCAATCGGATACCCTGAATTCAATGGTCCAGCAGTTTAAAGTTTAAAGATACTGAGTATTTAGTCTTAACTATATTGAACATTAGTCTGAGAGTCTTGCTAGTTAATGAAAACGCAATGCAATGCAAATATTATTATTGTACGCGTATTGCGAATTATGCATCTGAGCAAGCCAGGATCAGAGCTTTTAAAATTCAGTCGGCTTATTACAAAATTAGCACCAGACAGGCATTTTATAAAGTCGCCGTGATTTTTTTAGCGGTAAGCGAATCAAAGACCAGGCTCTTTGAGAATCTTAATTTTGGCATCGACTTTAAATCCGGGAACTCTTTTAAACAAGCTCGCCTGGCCCGAAGGGTGAAAGCAAAAGTGACTCAGTATCTGACGAAAACATAAAATTCATATTCTATATGGGGATATGGTGAGAGATACAAGTAATCAGCCAGACAGCAAATAATATTTGCATTCCATTACATTTTCTTTTTACTTTGGGTTCACAAAGCAGGCAACTGAATAATCTAATTAAAATTAGAAAGCGATAACTAAAGAATAAGCCAAATTTTTAGATAAGTAATCAAATCATGCTTAAACTTTAACGCCTAAACAGTTAATTAATTTTTTTCAGTTTCGACTTTGCGAAATTCCTTAGCAAGCTTATCCAGTACGCCATTAACAAAAGTATGGCTTTTATCAGAGCCAAATATTTTTGCCAGACCTATCGCCTCACTAATAACCACTTTATAAGGTACATCTATTCTGTTGACCATTTCATAGGTGGAGAGACGCAAAATGGTTTGCTCTATTGGATCAAGCTCATCTTCGTCTCGCTCACTATATTGAGCAATCAGTTTATCAAGGGTCTTAATCTCAGTGGGTACTTTATGCAGCAAACTATGGAAATAATCGACATCAACCTTCTCCATATTTTGCTCCTGATGAAATTGCGTTTCAATTTCAATCAGGTCACTTCCTGTCATATGCCATTGATAAAGCGCTTGCATCGCTTTTTTGCGGGCATTGCTTCGACCTTTTGCGACAGAAACAGACATTAAGCAATCTTCTTTAAAAGGTTAACCATCTCAATAGCACTAATCGCCGCCTCAGCACCTTTATTACCGGCCTTAGTTCCCGCACGCTCTATGGCCTGTTCAATGGTATTGGTGGTTAATACGCCATTAATAACCGGTATCGCATGGTCGAGGGAAACATTAGCCATACCCTTGGAGGCTTCTCCCGCAACAAAATCAAAGTGAGGTGTAGAACCACGGATCACTGCGCCTAAACCGATAATTGCATCGTATTTACCACTTTGCGCAAGCTGCTGGATTGCCAGTGGCATTTCGTATGCACCGGGTACTTTTGCAATAGTAATATTAGTTTCCGGCACGCCATGACGCTTAAGCGCATCTACTGCACCCGCCTCCAGGCTATCAACGATAAAACTGTTAAAACGTGCACTTAAAATAACAAAGTTACCTTCTGAGTACTGTAACTCACCTTCAATAATTTTAATGTCTGACATTGTGCTCTCTGTTTATGTATATGTTTTTTTCAGCGAATTATACTGGCTTTTAAACAAGCTTCCTATTCATCACCGGTAATATAATCAACAACCTCAAGTCCGTATGCCGCAAGGCCATGAATTCGCATAGGCGCCGCCATAAGTCTCATTTTCTTTACATCAAGATCCATAAGGATCTGTGCACCGATACCATGGGTTCGTAATTCTTTAGGGTTTGAATCGTCACTGTGCGTTTCTTCATTATGCCCAAGCATCCATTGCATAATTTGCCGGGCCGACTCCGCTTCACGCAGTATCACTATTACCCCAGGTTCATCTGCATCTGCAATTTCTTTCATTGCATCACGTAATGGCCAGCCACATTTTTTGCTTGAGGCGAGTACGTCACACATCGTGCTTTCCATATGCACGCGTACGCGCACTGGTTTGTCCGGGTCAATTTTACCATGCACCAGGGCCAGGTGAAGATCATTGCCAATTTCATCCTGGTAGGCATAAAGCCTGAACTGTCCAAACTCATTATGAAAATCACTTTCCGCTACACGCTCGACTGTTTTTTCATTTTGTATACGATAACGGATCAGGTCTTCAATCGTGCCTATTTTTAAATCGTGCTCTTTGGCAAACTTTTCCAGGTCGGGCCTACGCGCCATGGTGCCATCATCATTAAGAATCTCGACAATAACAGCCGCGGGTTCAAAGCCTGCAAGTCGTGCCAGGTCACAACCCGCTTCTGTATGTCCAGCTCGGTTTAATACTCCACCGGGTTGAGCTTTAAGGGGAAATATATGCCCAGGCTGGACAATATCCTGTGATGTAGCATCTGGCGCAACAGCAGCCTGGACTGTAATAGCACGGTCAGCCGCAGAGATACCTGTAGTGACGCCTTCTGCCGCTTCAATACTGACCGTGAAGTTAGTACCGTGCATATCATCGGTATTATCCACCATCTGCGGCAAGCGTAACTGCCTGCAGCGCGCTTCACTTAATGTGAGACAAATCAGCCCACGGCCATAACGCGCCATAAAATTTATATCCTGTGCATTAACCGATGAGGCCGCCATGAGCAAGTCACCCTCATTCTCACGGTCTTCATCATCCATAATGACGACCATTTTACCCTGCTTAATATCTTCTATTATTTCTTCTATTGTATTCAATGACATAGGTTACTTTCTTAATATATTTTCACTTAAGGAATCCGTTCTCAGCAAGAAAAGATTCGGTAATTGTAGCACCCGGTTCTGCGGCCTTTTCACCCAGCATAAGGCGTTCTAGGTAACGCGCAATCAGGTCGACTTCCAGGTTTACTTCTGAGCCGGCCTGGTAGGTACTCATTATTGTTTCCTGCAATGTATGCGGAACGATATTTAATTCAAACTGGCAGCCATTGAGTTTATTCACAGTCAGGCTAACCCCATCGACGGTTATTGATCCCTTCACGGCAATATACTTTGCCAGCTCTTTAGGTGACTCAATAATAAATCGTACCGAGCGTGCATCATCATAACGCTCAACCACCTTACCCAGACCATCAACATGGCCACTCACCAGGTGGCCACCCAGTCGGGTATTTGGTGTAAGGGCTTTTTCGAGGTTGACCTCACTGCCTTCTTTTAACTGTTTTAATGATGTCAGGGAAAGTGTTTCACCAGAGACATCTGCGCAATAGGCATCTTTTCGTAAATCAATAGCGGTAAGACAAACGCCATTCATGGCAATACTATCACCCAACTGAACATCAGACATATCCATTTTATTTGTCTGAATCCACACCCGTGCATCACCGCCCTTGTCTTCAATGGATTCTATTTTACCGACCGATTCAATAATTCCAGTGAACATATTAACTCCCTATTTTTCCTGCTCAACCGTTTCCTGTTCGTTCTTTTCCAGGTTAATTACCTGTACGCTCATCGGTAAGGCTGAAGCATTATTAAACTCTGTGCCGGCTTCTACGCCAGCCCGTGCAATTTCCTCTGCTGACTCTAGTCGATTATAAAGTGCGTGCATCGCACCCAGGGCAAACTCCGATCCTGAACCAATTGCCCAGAACTTGGTATATTCACTCACCTCACGTAATGAATACACCCCAAAAATACCTTTGGGATTACAGATAAGTGCATCAATATGTGTGGCCTCATAGGGATCATCTTCCTCATCTTTTGAGTTGAGGAAGTAGTGCTCTTTTAAAATTGGGTGCAGCGTACGAAAGGTTTCGAAAATACCATGGCGTGAATTGAAATCAATTTCAAGCTTATCGTCAGACATCACTGATTCCATTACCAGGGCATGGGCTGCACTACCCACAATTCCAAAAAAGCCATCTTTATACGCCTGGATCTTGTCATAGGAGCGATCATATTCTGACCCCATTCTAAGATCACCAAAGGTGGTTAAACTATCAGCCGCTATACAGGCTTTACCATTTTTACTGACCACGACAATTGTGGACATAATTCACTCACTTCTTAAATATCTGTTCACTTCGAGCCCAGCAGTTTATCACTTATAAACTGATGAGCAGGTTTTATATTCCGCCTGTTTAAGAGTCCAGCTTAGCGGGGATCAGGGTCATACGCCAGTCAGTTCCTATCGCTCGAATATCCTTAATCTCAACATCGACTCTTTGCTGCATGTTGATAATACCAGGTAAATGAAACAGCCCCCTGGCTGAGTCTCCCATAATGTGCGGTGCCATATAAATAACCATCTCGTCGACGAGATTTTCATTCAATAATGCACCACATAACTCACTACCCGCTTCTATATGCACTTCATTGCACTGCTGCTGTGCGAGATATTTAAATACAGCATGCAGATCCACTTTTCCCACCTGTGTAGCGGATTCATTAAGCACAACCAGCTGCTCTTCACTAAACCCCTTATTGGCGGAGTTTTCTTCCAGGGTAAACACACAGCTATTCCCTGGCAGCCTAAATATCTGGCTCTGCGGACTGACTTTAAGCTGGCTATCGATAACCCCCCTGAGAGGTTGTACGGGTTCAACTTCAGTATCAAGTTCAGCGGCACCTATGCGCAGGTTCATAGAAGGGTTATCCGCCAGCACTGTTCCACTGCCGGTTAATACGACCGAACTCCTGGCACGTAAGCGCTGTACATCCGCCCTGGCACTCTCACCTGTAATCCACTTGCTCTCACCACTTGCCATCGCCGTTCGACCATCAAGACTCATAGCAAGCTTAATGCGTATAAAAGGCAAGCCCGTTTGCATACGCTTAATAAAGCCTGGGTTCAAAGCCTGCGCCTGTTCCTGCAGCAGACCACTTTCAACGTGTATTCCGGCCTGGCGTAATTTTTCCAGCCCCTGACCAGAGACCAGCGGATTTGGGTCCTGCATTGCGCACAGCACACGCTTAATACCCGCATCGATTAAAGCATCAGCACAGGGAGGCGTTTTACCCTGATGACTACAGGGTTCAAGACTGACATAAGCGCTTGCACCTTTTGCGTTTTCAGCCGCCTGCCTCAGGGCATGAATTTCGGCATGGGGACCACCCGCTTTCTGGTGGTAACCTTCACCGACAATCTGCCCATCTCGCACAATGACGCAGCCCACACGGGGGTTAGGCTGGGTGCTATACAGGCCTTTCTCAGCCAGCTGAATAGCTCTTGCCATATAGAAGTGGTCAGTTTCGGAAGTGTTCATTGATTAACGAAGTTAGCATTTACCCAGGCAACAGGCACAGTCTATTGCTGTTCAAGTTTTTCTATCGTCTTACGGAAGGCATCGACATCTTCAAAGCTCAGATACACCGATGCAAAACGAATATATGCCACATGATCAAGTGACTGCAGCTCTTCCATGACCCAGTCACCTATTGTACGCGCACCGACTTCACGTTCACCCAGTGATAGTAGTTTATGCCTGATATGACTAATACTCTCCTCAATCTGCTCTACACTTACCGGGCGTTTTTCCAGCGCCTTGGTAAATCCGGAACGTAGTTTAGCTTCATCATAGGTCTGGCGAGTGCCATCATGCTTAATAATACGTGGCATGCTCAGCTCTGCAGTTTCATAGGTTGTGAAACGCTCTGAACATTCTACGCATTCTCGACGACGCCTGACCTGATCGCCATCACTCGCGAGACGTGAGTCTACTACCCGTGTATCCGGTGCTTTGCAAAAAGGACAGTGCATAGATTTTAGTCGTTCGTCATTAGTCGTTAATCGTTTTTTATTTATTGTTTAATGTTCATAAAAACATTAAACACCATGTTGCGTATTACTTTTTATAAACAGGTAACCTGGCACAGATTTCAGACACTTTTGCCTTAATACCATTAATTACCGAATCATCATCCATATTAGATATAACATCACACATCCAGCCCGCAAGGTCTGCTGACTCCTGCTCATTAAAGCCACGGGTTGTCAGTGCTGGTGTACCCACACGAATACCAGAGGTTACAAAGGGTGACTGTGGGTCATTAGGTACCGAGTTTTTATTTGTCGTGATATGTGCTTTACCCAGGGCCGCCTCAACATCTTTACCGGTTAATCCCGCTTTAATAAAGCTAACCAGGAACAGATGGTTTTCAGTACCATTGGATACCACATCATAACCACGATCCATAAAGACGGCTGCCATCGCCTGGGCATTTTTTACAACCTGTTTCTGGTACTCAACATACTCAGGCTCCATCGCCTCTTTAAAAGCAACCGCCTTGGCTGCAATGACGTGCATTAATGGGCCACCCTGT
>Ga0316207_10003389_pt1 | contig 14874 bp, 14 predicted proteins | sample 6weekpyrite_MG_FD_204943 | JGI IMG/M metagenome (GOLD analysis project Ga0316207, IMG submission 204943) | Microbial mat bacterial communities from mineral coupon in-situ incubated in ocean water Damariscotta River, Maine, United States -... | ecosystem: Environmental > Aquatic > Marine >... | reverse complement strand
TTCTGCTATATATGCAAAAGCAGGCTTAGAATGTTAAAGAATGTGAATTGTTATTCATAAATCAGGTGATTTATCTATCACATACAGCTAGCTTAAAAAAACCTAAAATTTCACTCACAAATTAAGATATATACATTTAATTTATCAATATTGCCAAAATGACAAGAGTGTTGCAAAAGCTATAGTGAACAATCTAGACTTATTCTAAAGACTTGTGGCTTTTGATTTTTAACTAAAGGCTTATAACATTACCCCCTCCCAACAATCCCACGTTTTTTTAATTGCTTAACTAGTAGATCTACACTGTCTTCCAATGAGAGTTTATCGGTTTTAATTTCAAGCTCTGGCTTTTCAGGTGCTTCATAAGGTGAAGAAATACCTGTAAAATGTGGGATCTCACCTGATCTCGCCTTTTTATACAAACCTTTTACATCTCGGCTCTCGCACGTTTCAATTGAGGCATTACAATAAATTTCAACAAAATCTCCATGCTGCATAATACTACGTGCAATTTTACGATCTGCTTTAAACGGTGAAATAAAGGCAGTTAAAACAATCACTCCGGCATCTAAAAAAAGTTTTGCTACATTTGATATTCTACGAATATTTTCTTTACGGTCCTCTTCGCTAAAAGTTAAATCACCACAAAGCCCATGACGAATATTATCTCCATCAAGTACATAAGTACTACAGTTCATTGCATGAAGCCTATCTTCTAGTGCATGCGCCAACGTTGACTTTCCTGAACCAGATAAACCAGTAAACCAAATAACAACGCTTTTATGTTGATGCTGCTGCTCACGCTTTTGTCGTGTAATAGTCGCGTGATGCCAAATGGCATTAGGACTAATATTGTTTTGGCTATCCATATTAATTTTTCTACCCCAATATTTTTTACATTTAATACTTTCAGCATATGTTATTATTATACGTTCAAATAATTAACCATAACAGCTTAAAGTGGCAGTAATCTTAAATGAAACAGTTTGATGTATTTAATGGCGATGCAGACGGCATTTGTGCCTTACAACAAATCCGTTTGTCCAACCCTATAAAATCCGAGCTCATCACCGGCATAAAGCGTGATATTCAACTTGTTAAACGGGTCAATGCAAAAAAAGGCGATAATATACTAGTGCTCGATATCTCACTAGCAAAAAATCACAAAGAAGTTAAAGCATTACTAGAACAAGGGTGTTCAGTACAATATTTCGACCACCATATGGCTGGTACAACATTCACTCATACAAACTTTAAAAATAACATCAACACATCGGCAGAAACCTGCAGCAGTTTATTAGTTAATAAATATTTAAATAATGAGTTTTCTTTATGGGCTATCGTTGGAGCCTATGGTGACAATATGTTTACTGCAGCCGATGCCTTAGCAGAAAAAAAGGGCTTAAACCAAATAGAACAAGCACAATTAAAAGAACTTGGCCAATTCATAAATTATAATGGCTATGGTGGTTCGCTAGATGATTTGTATTTTCACCCTGATGCACTCTATAAACTGATAAAGCCATACAAAAACCCATTTAACTTTATAAAAAATGAACCAGCATATAATACTTTAAAAACAGGTTTTTTTTCAGATTTAAAAAAAGCAGAAAAACTTACGTCTGTTCAGCTCACTGATAAAACCGCGGTATATTTATTACCTAATGAAAAATGGGCGCGTCGTGTGAGTGGCACCTTTGGTAACCAACTCGCTAACCAAGCACCTGACCGAGCACACGCCTTACTCACAAGTATCACAGGTAATAAATACCAAGTAAGTGTACGCGCACCATTAAATAATAAAATTGGAGCAGGGACCCTATGCAGTAAATTTGAAACTGGTGGCGGCCGAGAAGGCGCGGCGGGAATAAACTATCTTAAAGAGCAAGATAAAGAAATATTCTTAAAATATTTCACAAACCAATACTCGCATTAAAAGCACAACATAAAAGAATAAATATGACGATACCCAAAATTTAATTGTTCCTCGATACATAGTAAAACACTCAACAATATCAATGGGAATCCATGTAATAATTCAATAGAACTATTGCTAATAAACAACCCCATTATCGACCCTAGCAATGGTTGAATTGCTAATTCAAGCGAGTCAGGAAACTATGCCTTAGGCTTCTCCCGTATATTCTAAACTATCAATTTCATCTTCAGAAATAATATCCAAGTTAAATATTTTTTGTTTCCTCAATTTTCTTAATATTTCTAAAATAATCCCAATAATCCAAACCAATCTTTTCAAATGTAAACTTATTCAATATCGGTAAATATAATTTTTCTAATTTTTTTTCACTTAAAAAGTTAGAATTAATAGCCTTAAATAAAACATGAGCAATAGAATCAATGCTATTAGGATTAAAATATCCTACCGATTCACCAGCTATTTCATGAAAAACATCTATGTCGGAACAACAAATTGGAACATTATGATACATAGCTTCTACTAAAGGTAAACCAAAGCCCTCATATATTGAGGAATATGCGAACACACTTGCATTGTGATATAAAACATCAAGCAGACCTTCGTCAACATAACCAGTTATTATTATTTTACCTGTTAAGTTAGCATTTTTTATTTCTTGTTTTAACTTTTTATCGCCCCATGCATTACGTCCGACTAAAACTAAATTATGATTTACTTTATATTTCTCCCATAAGACCTTCATCCCCAATATTAAGCTTTTAATGTTTTTTCTAGGTTCCAATGAACCCACAGAAATAACATATGGCGTTTCACCAACAAGTTTTCTAAACTCAATCAAATTAATTTTATTAGATTGGCTTTGATTGGTTTTTTTCGGCACAGTCTGGTACAAATTTTTTATATTCTCACTCATTCCTGTGTACTTTGAAATCTCATTTTTAGAAAATTCAGAAACAGTGACTATAGCTCGCGCTCGTTTCGTAGCCAGTTTTAATAATGGGGAAAAATATACTTTCCCTTTCCAAGACAAGGTTTCAGGGTGCGCCCATACGTTTGCATCGTGAACTGTTATTGTGTACCTGGTCAAAAAAGGAGATGGTGGAAATGCTGGAAAATGCACAACATCATAATCAATTTTTCTTAGCGCTAAAGGTATGCCCATTACTTGATTATATAGTGCATTACCATTACTTAAATCTATCACATCATACTGTTCAGAAAAGCTTGTGATACACCTTGGTAAACCACCCTGTACAATCAGGGTTAGCTTTTCATTTTTCTTAGTAGAAAGTAAAGCCAAAATTAAATTTTGCGTGTAATATTCAATACCAGTCAAAGTCCTTGAAAGGCTGGTTGCATCAATTACTAATCTCATCAAATCTCCAGTCTATATTGCAGCTTTTAAAGAAAAATGTTGTCGCAGTATATAAGATATATTACTTTCTTATGAAATACATCAGTATCAAAAAAAAGCTGGTGAGGGGATTCCCAACCCAACATTTTTATTGTAAATAACATACACTGATTGACTCAAACAATGTATAATTATTATCACCCCCTTTACTCAAAATTTTACCATAACTTCAAATAATAAAAATCAGTGATTAGCATGCTTAGTACAAATAGTTGGATATTTAAAAAGCTAGTATTAATTACAGTTTTTTTTAACTCTGGCTTTCTTTTTCTTACAGATGACAAAAGAGCAGGTATACCTTATTTTAGAGAACTATATCTTGTCGCGCTTCTAATATTCTCAATTTTACTACTACAAAAATACAAAACATTCTTACCTAAAAACTTAAAGGTGTTTATTGCTTTTATTTCCCTTGCTTGGCTGTCATCTGCAATATTTTCTTATATGAAATTTGAGCAGCCAATTTACTATGGTATATTAGAAGAAAGACGGTTCGCATTTTTTTTCCTAATTATTCCCTTATACATTGCCTTAGCCTCAAGAACAATAACAATAAAAAACATTGAAAAAACCGTATTAATCAGCTTGCTTTTTTGTATTCTTCTTGCTTTGCTTTATGCCATTAATATCATCCCTGATAACCAATCTGTCTCTTTCAAGGTAGAAAAATGGGTGGAGTTTACAAATGATTTAAGACATGAAACACGCTACCCATTTGGTGCGCATACCGCCACTTTAGTTTTTATAATGTGTGCCGTGTATTTGAAAAATACAGGCAGCTTAACCAGCCGAAAAGGCCTTCTAATTATATTTATAATGATCATCGTAATACTATTTCAATGGTTCATCATACAAAAAAGATCAACCATGCTACTTTGGATGCTTGCTTTTATATTTTCTTGGCCTTTTTCTCTTAAAAAAACAATACAAGCATTTTTTATTTTTACACCAATATTAATGCTAGCTACATTGTTATTTAGCGAAACAATAAATACTCAATATGAAAAGCTATTATACTTATGGAATGAACTCTTCATCCCTTTCGAAGAAAGAACAAGATACTTAACCACGTCAATAATATTAAATGAATTAGAAGAAAATTTATATATTGGTATGGGCGCCCTATCGCTACAGTGGGAACAAGGTTTTAGCCGGTTTTATGGGGAATCATTTTTCTTATCTGATCTAGGTCAATTTGGGATACTCTACCGCTATGGGTTTTTAACGCCATTTATATATCTGTATTATATATTTTTTATAATATCCCTGTTAAGAAACAATACCAACCTTAACTATAGAAAACTAGTGGCGTTTGTTTTCTTCACACCACTATTAATTTCATTCTCTCTGCTTTTAAACTATGGTGGTCAATTAATATCTATTCCTTTGGCAATACTCCTCTATAGCAAATATCTAGATAAACAAACTCCCAACCATGTTCGAAAAATATATTGAGGCATCGATATAATGTGTACAGATAAAAGCGTAAAGTTTACTTTAGTCGTTTGTACCATAGGTCGAATAATTGAACTTGAAAACTTATTAACATCCCTTACTCATCAAAGCGAAACAAACTTTGAAATAATTATAGTCGATCAGAATCCTGTAGGGACTTTAGAGAAAATAATCAAACAATTTTCACACCAGTTACTAATAAATCATATATATTCAAAAAAAGGATTATCTTTAGCAAGAAACAAGGGGATTGAGCATGCCCAAGGTAATTATATCTGTTTTCCTGATGATGACTGCTGGTATAAAAAGGACACTCTAGAAATTGCGCGAAACCTTTTTAATTCAAACCCAAAAGCATCACTTATTAACGGTAAAACAATAGATCAGAATAATGACGACTCAGTAAGCCAATTTATGACAACACAAACTACTGTTAATCGACATAACTATATAAAAGGCGGAAATTCTGCTTCTCTTTTTGTAAGAAAAGAAGTATTTGGCACTATTATGGGGTTTGATGAGAGAATGGGGCTTGGGGCAGAAACTCCTTTTCAAAGTGGCGAGGAAAGCGATTTTATCTTAAGGGCTTTGGAAAAAAATCTTTCTATTCTATTTTGTCCGCAGCTAACAATACACCATAAGCAAATATCTAATGCAATAACCGATAAAGCGATAATACGGGCTAAATGCTATGGCGCAGGTTATGGGGCTTTACTTAAAAAACATAAGTTTTCTAAATCTTATGTTCTCTATAAAATACTTAGACCATTAACAAGAGCCTTTTTGCATTTAATAACATTACGCTTCAATGATGCAAAATATAAATACGCATCAGCCACAGGAATGTTATACGGCTATTTATTATGGCCTAAATACAAATCAACTAATAAGTAAATAAATACACTATCACTTACCAATTTCGTTAAACAATTGTTCCCATTTTTGAGCGATCAAATCCGGCTCAAAGTCTTTCACTCTCATTAAGCCTTTATCAGCCAATGTCTTTCGGTATTTTTTATCTAGTAATAGCTTTTTTATTCCCTGTGCGAGTGCCTCAACGCTCTCAGACCTCACCAACTCACCAAATTCCCCACCGCAAAGTAATTCTCTTGGCCCTGATTTACAGTCTGTCGCAACCACAGGAACACCATAACTCATAGCTTCCAAAATCACCATACCAAAGCCCTCGAACCGACTAGATAACACAAAGATATCCGAAGAGCGATAAAACTCGGAAATATTTTCTGTAAAGCCCGGCATGCTCACTGAGTCTTGAACTCCTTCTCGCGTAGCTAGCTCCTCTAAGGATTTGCGGTCCTCACCCTCACCGACAATGACTAGTTTATGCAAAATCCCCTTGGAAATTAATTTACTATGTGCTTTTATTAAAAGATCAAATCCTTTGTGAACGTTTTCAAGTCTCCCTACTCCCAGAATAACCGGTATTGGTGAGCTTACAGATGGCTCATTATAGTGTGACTTAAGTAGAGGGTTATATATAACTGCCGCTAGAGGCGTCGTATTAGTAAAGGTTAATAGTGAATCCATTACTCCATCAGAAACACAAATGGTCTTATCAACACCGGAATATGGTAGTGTGAAAAAAACTCTGGAAATATAGTTCCATCGCGCTTTAGAATATTCTGCCAATGCAATATGCAACCAGGCAATACAAACTTTGTTTTTAATTCTTGCTACACCCCATGAAAATAATGACACCCATCCTTCTAAACCACCAATAACAATATCATTACCATCTACTTCATTTAATAATGTTCGCAATATTTTACCTATTCCATAACGAAATTTATAATTTTTTGGTAATACTGACACAACATTTACTATTTCACTCAATTCCCCAGAATAATCATTTTCATTATAAAACAAAAAAACAGTTACTTTATGTCCTCTATTAGCAAGAGCATTTGCAAGCGTGATCGTAACTCGCTCAGCCCCACCACCTTTTAGATTAAATACGACAAAAAGAAGTTTATATTTCTTTTCATTAAATCCCATTCTAATCCGCCAGCCTATTTATCAACATTCAGTAAAAAAAATTAGTAGCCACATAAAATAACTACACAATCATCGTTACTTATAAATGTCATATATTAGGCTTTTCTAAAACGATTAACGATATAATACCATCATCAATTACTTCACATTGTTCATTTTTTCTAACTAACTTTAAAAAATAATTTAATAACTTAACAAGTATAAGCCTAAGCGGGGTCTTATCCATACGACCTACCATTTTTTTTACATTAATATTAAAACCAGCTTCTTTAGCAAACAATTCAAGCATCCACAAGGGAACTATTGAAATATGGCCACTTTCAAAGTATTGATTTTCATCGAAACCATATAATCTTGATCTTCGAATAAGATTATTTACGGAATCCGCACAAAATATATTTGGAGTAGTTATAATCACTAGTCCACCTGGTTTAGTAACTTCATATAAGCTTCTAATAAATTCTTTGGGATTTTCTAAGTGCTCGATCACTTCCATCGCAACAACCAAAGAGTATTTTTTATTGACAGCAGTTCGATACCAACCCACCTCATTAAAATCAGCCTTTATTAGATCTATGTTTTCGCATTGCCAGCTTGTTTCATCTAGATCAATAGCAGTAATATTATAACCTAGATCTGATAATCTACAACTCATTGCGCCAGAGCCAGCAGCCAACTCTAGTACATCGTTACCGCTTGGTATCAGCTCATTAATTGTTGACGCAACTGTTTCATGTAAATTACTTGCTGCATGTATTGGTATACCTTTATAATCTCGACCGGTATCTGTTTTATGGCTAACTAACTCTTCATTCATCATATATAAACCTATGTGGGAACCATTAAAATAAAACGTATGTAAAAAAAATTACGAAACATTTACCCTTAGCACTATATTAAATATTTATTAATGTAGCGCAATACCATATAACGAAAAATATCATTTCATCCAATAAGAAAAATCACGTTTAAGCAATCTTGATAGTAAGTTTATGTCTAACTCAAACTCTTCAATCAATATTTTATTAAATTCAGGATCCAACTCTTTACCTTTCGGTTCTTTTTTATTCCATTCTAGAACACTTTTAATTAAGCCTAAGTTTATTTTAGGGTTACCTAATTTTACTTTTATACTGATCAACCAACTCATTAGTGGGACTACAAGCCTGTTTTTAGGTGATTTCTTTTCATTAACTATAGGAAATTCAATTCTCCCATCAGATTTAACCCCTAAAAACGTTAGAATTTTCTCATACTCAATTAATGGATTTATTTTCATATCATCAAGCACGACAATGTGAACTTGAGATCTATCGACCTTTGATAAAAGGTTTTTTATGTACTTACCCATCAATGATATTTCTTTATATTGCAGCCAAAACGGATCTTTGCATAATCTTGGTATACTCTTACCTTTCTTTCTTTCTGCCTGCAAAGACCAGGCTCGTTGAAAATCTTTTTCAGATTCAGCACCAGACCATACTTGTTCACTGTGATATGACTGAGATAATTCAATAGGATTTCTTATCATTACGATTAACTTTGGTTCAGCACAAATATTAAAAATATTATCAATAGCATTTGAAGAATAAATATAAGATACAGATGCATCACCAATGAAGATACTGTCATTAGTTACATGCTGAAAACATCTTTCATAGCCAGCCAAACTGTCAACTGGTCTATATTTTAAATCAACATTTAAATAATGGGGTTCTTTTGGATCGGATATAGATATCTCAGGATGTTCATCTAAGTACGATGCCATTGCAGTAGTTCCACATTTAGGCGCACCGATAATAAAAAAATTGGGTTTTCGCCATTCTTTCATTTTTCAAATACTCTCTACATGTTTTATAAATGGAATAGTCCAAAAACCTATATGCTTCCGAACTGACATTAGACCAATAACGTTCCATAATATGGTGGTGAAGGCAGTAGCCACTGCAACACCTTCAATCCCCATGAATTGAACTAACACAACATTTAAAACTATGTTAATAATAGCAGCACTAAGCATTATATTTCTAACGACATATTCATGGCCACACGTAATAAGCAATATCATTACCGAACCAGAACTTACATTAACAAATTGTCCTACCACCAATATGATCAGTACATTTTCACCCGCCACAAACTCCACACCGAACAGGCCTAATAATTCAGTTGGAAATATTATCAATAGTAAACATACAGGGAAAATTAATAGACTCATTAAAGCCACAGATTGCCTGGCCAATTTAGCAAGTCCTATTAAATCATTTTTGGCATATAATGCGGAAAATTTTGGGGCGGCTATCGTATTCACTGCAGTTAGAAAAAAACTTGTTAGCATTGCTAATTTCAATGCTGCACTATATACGCCGATAGCTTCATTTTCCTCAAACAAACCAAGCACAATAGTATCGGACCAAGCCAAAACAAGCCCACCAGCACTAGCCAATAATAACGGCCAACCAGAAACAATTAATTGTCTACGAGATACTACCTGTACCTGACCTGACGGGCATTTTTTCCCCCACCTTTGCCAAGCATATAGTAAGGCAAAGATATGTGACAATACAAAAACCCAAACCACGTGAAATAGAGTTACGGATGTGTAAACACCTAAGGCCATAAGTAAAAACAATGCTGTTCCTTGCGCAATTATATTCTGCGACACTACCGCACCGAGTATATCCTTCAAACCTTTAAGTGCTTCGGAATAAATATAAAGAAATGTCAGCGGCAATAACAAGAAAATCATTACATTCATAACAATTGTAAGATCTGGCTTACCAAATATTCCGCCAATGATAGCAGGACCAAAAAGAAAATCTATACCGAGTATAACCAAACCACTCAATGTGACTATCTGAAGAGCAGCACTAATTGTTCCCTTAATTAATGAAAACTCGTTTTTTTCTTTGCTAGCAGCAATATTACGAACTATCACACTATCCAAACCAAAACGAGATAACACACACAGCACTGTCACTAACGTAAAAGCTAATACAAATAAGCCATATGCGCTTGCACCAAGTTGCTTTGCAATATATATATTTAAGAAAAACCCAAGAGCAGCCCCAACAATTCTTAGAAAGAACGCTAAACCAGCTTTTTTAACCAACTCGATAAAATGAGCGTCGCGTCCAAGCATATTTAAAACATTAAACATAATTCACATCATCTATACTATTGACAACTTTATCTGCATACTCCTCATCACTAGCACTAAATGAATGACCGCTACGAACTAAGATATTAGTCTTCACGCCAGCAGCTTTACCAGCCAATATATCCGTCAACTTATCTCCAACTAATATAGATCGGGATAAATCCACAGTAAATTCTGTGCATGCTTGCTTTATCATTCCTGGATTAGGCTTTCTACAATCACATTCAATAGCATATTTTTTTACTATTCCTTCAGGATGATGTGGACAATGATATATTTTGTGAATTCTAATATCTCGTTTTAAAAACTGCTTCAACATCCAATTGCTCAGCGTATAATACTCTTCTTCATTATAATAACCTCTAGCGATGCCAGCTTGATTCGTTATTACAAATATATAAAACCCTTGCTTCTGAAATTCGTAACAGGTTTCAAAAACACCATCTATAAACCTAAATTCTTCTATCTTGCTTAAGTAGTTTACTTCTTGATTGATGACGCCATCACGATCTAAAAATAAAGCAGGTTTCAATTAAACCCCTTAAATTCCAGTTGGGCTTTATCATAATCTTCAGGAACACCTATATCTCTAAAATATGCGTCTACCTCATACCCATACTCACCAATATCCTTCAACTTAGACTCCAGTAATTCACGCTCAAAAGAAAAAGATTCAGGAAAGGTCATTGCCACCAATTTCATTTTGTTAACTACATACACACCACCATTTATTAAACCATCTGCCGTGAACACCTTTTCTTTAAATCCTATCACTTTGAATTTTTCATCTAACACAACTGTTCCATACCGATCATAATTTTTTAATGGCTTTACGGATATTGTTATGTCTGCGCCTTGTTCCAAATGAAATTTTTTTAAATTTGCTAGATTCACACGAAATATTGAATCACCATTTAACACGAACACATTGTCACTTTCTACAAGTGCGAGTGCATTAATGATTGCCCCTCCAGTCCCCAACGGTCTTTCTTCATAGGAATATATTATATCAATAGCCTTGTATTCATTTCTAAAATAGCTTTCTATGGATTCCCCTTGATAACCAACAGCTAATATAACTTTCTCAATATTATTTTCTAATAGATAATCAAGCATATATTCTAAAAAAGGACGCCCCGCAATCTGCACCATAGATTTCGGGGTTACTCCGGTTATATTTCGTAACCTAGTACCTAAACCTCCAGCTAAAACAATAGCTTCTTTCATTCAGCATCACCTAGTACTCGTTTGGTAATCATGTAAAACAAGGTTTCGAAAGAGTCATTTGTTACTTTTTTTATTAAACTTTCCAAGACTCAACCCCTTTTTCAGTGAAATTAATTTTATAAATAAATGTTCCATTACCACTACTAAAAGAAGTTAAAACTTTTTCCACGTCTATACGCTTAGCTGGTTCTACAAAAAACATCATAAACCCACCACCACCAGCACCAGAAACTTTAGCAGAATTAGCACCAGCTCTAATTGCACTTTCATATATTTTTTCAATGAATTTATTAGATACAACTGACGATGTTTTCTTTTTAGAGCACCAAGACTCTCCTAGTAAATCTGACATTTTCACTATATTAGATTTAAGTAACGCCTCTTTCATACGCCATGCATTGTCTTTAACTTTATGCATTGCTTCTAGTGCATCATCTTTATCAGCTGATACAAGTTCAATTTGATCTTCAATTATTCTTGCTGAATCCCTAGATTGCCCTGTGAAAAACAGTATCAAATGAGCTTCAAGCTCATTGATTATTGATCGCCTAATTCGTAGGGGGTTAACAATCACTTTGTCAGATTCGTAAAATTCAATGAAATTAAACCCACCAAATGTAGCAGCATACTGATCCTGCTTCCCTCCAGCTAAACCACAATCAATTCGTTCAATCTCAAATGCAAGATGAGCTAGATCATATTCTCCCAATGGTAAATTTAATAGCTCCCTATATGCACTTAAAATAGCAACAACCATCGTTGAGGATGAACCTAAACCACTACCAGGAGGTGCGTCAACAAAAGTAATGACCTTTATATTAAGAGGCTCACCCCGATTAAACCTTTTTACAACTCTGTTATAAATTGCCTTATGTAAAATTAAATCACCGTCAAGTTCATATATTGGCCTTGCTTTTTCTTCCCAATACACACCAATATCTTTTGCGTCAAATATAACCTTTTTGTCATCCAGTTTCTGAATAGTACAATGGGCATACATGCCGATAGTAGCATTCAACACATAACCACCATATTTATCACTATAAGGTGAAACATCTGAACCACCGCCTGCTAACCCTATCCTAAGAGGGGCTTTTGAACGAACAATCATTGAATTAGATACCTAACCTTTGTTTTAACAACAACCAGAAAAAAGGAGGACCTTCAACTAAATATCGTTTTACCAATCGTCTCGGTTCAAGAATTAACCTAAATAGCCATTCTAAACCTATCTTTGAAATCCATTTAGGTGATCTAATAATTTTTCCTGCTTCAAAATCAATCGTTGCGCCGACAGCAATAAATAATTTTATATCAGGTAATTTATTTGCATACTTAAGCATCCACATCTCTTGTTTTGGTGCGCCAACTCCAATTGCTAATACATTAGCTCCGCTCTGATTTATTTTGTTAATAATATTTTCACATTCTTCTTCTTTTTTATCAAAACCATAGGTAGGAGAAATACTCCCTACAACTGTTTCTGCTCCAAAGCGCAAATTAAGTTTAGTTTGAGCCAAAGTTGCAGAATCCCCCATTCCACCTAATAAAAAGATTGAAAATTCATTATTACCTCTTTGAGAACAAAGCCAAGGCAAGAAATCTGAACCACTAATCTTTTCTCCTAATTTTTTACGTAGAATAATTTTTGTTGCAAAGTTAATTACTTGGCTATCATTAACAAATTTAATTTCATTCAGATAAGGTTTTACTGCACGAAAAAAAAAACGATCACTATTTAACTTCATGACAACATCGACATTGATTGGAATAAGAAACCTAAATTTACCAAAATTTCTTAGTATCTCGTCTTTAGTAGTATTTTCAACATTCCATCCAAGTACATTAATTTCGTTCATTCCCATTCCATAATAAGTATTATTTTTTGACAAGTAGAATGTTAGTCCGATTACCATCACCCTATATTTTTTTAAATTATGAAGTATAACCATCCTTATTCATTAGCTGCCACTTCCAAGTATCTATACACATCTTATCTAAATCTTCTTCTGCTTTCCAGCCAAGTTCTTTCTCAGCTCTAGTTGAATCTGCATAACAGGTTGCAATATCTCCATCTCTTCGCTCTACAATTTTATAGTTAATTTTTTCGCCTAATGTTTTTTCAAAAGCAGAAACTATTTCAAGAACGGAATACCCTTTTCCTGTTCCAAGGTTATGAATTATTACTCCTGGCTTTTCGTATAACTTTGCTAATGCACTAATATGGCCCTTAGCTAAATCAACAACATGAATATAGTCACGCACACCCGTACCATCTTTTGTTGGATAGTCATCACCAAACACATTAAGATGCTCTAACTTTCCAACGGCCACTTGTGAGATATATGGCATTAAATTATTAGGTACACCATTTGGGTCTTCACCAATCATCCCGCTTTTATGGGCACCCACGGGATTAAAATAGCGCAATATAGAAATATTCCAGTCTGAATCTGATTTATAAATATCTTGTAACATTTCTTCAATAATGAGTTTTGAACGACCGTACGGATTTGTTGCTGAAAGTGAAAAGTCTTCTTTTATAGGCTGGGTTTTAGCTTGACCATAAACTGTTGCAGATGAGCTAAACACAATATTTTTAACTTTCGCGTTATTCATCGCCTCCAATAGATTCAAAGTACCTGCAATGTTATTTTGATAATAACCAATAGGTATAGAAACAGATTCACCCACCGATTTGAAACCTGCAAAATGAATAACGGCGTCAATTTTGTATTGGTTAAACACCGACGTAATATCATTCTTATTTCTTAAATCACCTTCAACCAGGCTGATATTTTCACCAGTAATCTCTTGAATACGCACTATAGAAGTGTGCTTGCTGTTACTAAAATTATCTATCACTACAACTTCATAGCCAGCATTCAATAATTCTACACAAGTGTGTGAGCCAATGTAGCCAGCCCCCCCTGTTACTAATACGTTTTTGATTTCTTTCATGTTAGCCATTCTGCAACTCAATAAATATAATCACCCTAATGCTGTAGCATTATAGTTCGTGGCACAAAAATAGGGAGATTGTAGCCTATTTAAGAAACAAGCACTTAGTAACGTAGTATTAGCATTCGCTTAAAAATTGTCTTTAATAGGCTTTATCTGAAAACAAAACAAATACCGTTTGGAAAATTATCTTTAAATCAAGCTTTACTGACCAGTTATTTATGTATTCAAGATCATACTCGACACGACGTGCCATTTCTTCTATTGTTTTGGTTTCACCGCGGCAGCCATTTACCTGAGCTAAGCCTGTTAAACCCGGTTTGATATTATGACGTGCCATGTAGGATGTGACTTTATGGCTGTAAAAATCATTGTGTTCTACGGCGTGAGGCCTTGGCCCAACCAGTGACATGGTACCGTTTAAGACATTCCACAGCTGCGGCAATTCATCTATGCTGGTTTTACGAATAAACTTGCCCACTTTGGTCATGCGAGGGTCTTCTTTTGTGGCCTGGGTAATTTCGCCATCACTTTCTTTGTGCTCTCGCATGCTGCGAAATTTCCATACATTAAAAACTTCACCTTGCATGCCATGACGTTTTTGTTTAAAAAGTACGGGACCTTTTGAACTGAGTTTTACCGCAATAGCAGTGGCAATAAGTATGGGACTTAAGGCAATAACAGCAAGCAGGGTTAAGCTGT